>Ga0208863_1000067_pt1 | contig 135087 bp, 143 predicted proteins | sample RifOxyD3_FD_184040 | JGI IMG/M metagenome (GOLD analysis project Ga0208863, IMG submission 184040) | Soil microbial communities from Rifle, Colorado - Rifle Oxygen_injection D3 (SPAdes) | ecosystem: Environmental > Terrestrial > Deep subsurface > Rock core/Sediment | place: Rifle, Colorado...
TCAGCAGACAAAGTCACAAGCCCAATCACCGGCTTTGATCAAGCTCGGTGATGAATGCATCCATTCGACCATCACGCTTCTTGAGCAATTCAGGCTGCAAGACCTTCAGTGGAGGTGATCGGCCTCACTTGCGCAAAACACACGTTCAGGCCGGCGCGGTCCAGTTCTGGCACCCGGGTCAGACCGCGGCGCTTGGGGTAGCTGTCAAAACGCCCTTGCAGGTGGATGCTTTCGGTGGGGCAGCTGATGAAACTTAAGCCGGCCTGTTTCAGCAGCCGGAACAGCTTGGAGCAGTAGGCGTTGTCGTAAGAGCCCATGGCCGTGGTGTGGCTGGCCGTGACACGCGCGCCCATGCCGTGCACCCGCGTCACCTCGGCCAGCACCTCTAAAAAACGCGAGCTCGGGTCGTCGGTTTCGTCACAGTGCACGTCGACCAGCCGGTTGTGGCGTTCGGCCAAGTCCATCAGAAAGTGGACCGACGACACGCCCTGGTCACGCGTGTTCTCAAAATGCGGGATGCCACCAACCACGTCGGCGCCCAGCGCCACCGCCTCGGTCATCAGCGCGCGGCCATTCGCAAATGACTCGATGCCCTCCTGCGGGAAAGCGACGATTTGCAGGTCGATCAAGGCGCGAGCTTCGTCGCGCACTTCCAGCATGGCTTTGAGGGCGCCCAGGCCGGGGTCGGTCACGTCGACGTGGGTCCGCACATGTTGAATGCCGTGCGCAGCCAGCATGCGGATGGTACGGTGGGCGCGGGACTTGGTGTCTTCACGGGTCACCAGCGCCTTGCGTTCGGCCCAGCGTTCGATGCCTTCAAACAGGGTGCCGCTGAGGTTCCAGTGGGGCTCGCCTGCCGTTAAGGCTGCGTCGAGGTGGATGTGCGGTTCGACCAGCGGCGGGATCACGAGTTTGCCGCCTGCGTCAAGCGTGGCGTTGGTGATCTCTGGGGCTGGCAGCGTGTCGGTCTGAGCCGTGATGGCGCTGATCAGGCCATCGGCCCAGCGCAGGGAAAACAGGCCGGAGCGGCCGCGCAGTCGGGCGTTGATGAGTTGGTTCATGGATTTTTCTGGGGTCAAATTGGGTATTGTGCAGCCGGGGCCGTAGCGCGCATTGGGCGTCTGACTGCGCTCATGTCCCCCGGTCCGGGCTGACGCCCGAACCTCCTCCTTTACTTCGCTCCGTCAGACACCGAACACACGCTGCTCGCGTTGTCGGCGCCAGGTGCCTTGGATCGCATGGCCCATCACATGCGCCATTACATGCTAAAACATCACGGTGTGCGCCATCAACACCGGCTTTTCGGCTGCGCCGTTTTATCCTTGAAATCACAATACGGTGCCACCGCGCAGTGCCAGCATTGCGGCGTGCGCGCCTGGCAGACGTAGCGGCCCAGCAAGATCAGCCAGTGGTGGGCATGCACACGGTAGGGCTCGGGAATACGCTTGAGCAGTTTGAGCTCTACCGCCAGCGGCGTTTGGCCAGGTGCCAGTCCGGTGCGGTTGCTGACCCGAAAGATGTGGGTGTCCACCGCCATGGTCGGCGCGCCAAAGGCCACATTGAGCACCACATTGGCCGTTTTTCGCCCCACACCGGGCAGTGTTTCCAGCGCCTCACGCGTGCGAGGCACCTCGCCGTGGTAGCGCTCCACCAGGATCTGGCAGGTTTGCAGCAGGTGTTTGGCTTTGCTGTGGTACAGGCCAATGGTCTTGATGTAACGCTCCAGGTCTTCCAAGCCCAAAGCCAGCATTTTTTGTGGCGTGTTGGCCACCAGAAACAGGTTTTGCGTGGCCTTGTTGACACTGACGTCGGTGGCCTGGGCCGACAACAGCACGGCGGTCAGGAGTTCGAACACGCTGCTGTACTTCAGCTCGGTTTGTGGCTGCGGGTTGCTTGCGGCCAGGGTGGCAAAGAATTTTTCAACAGCGGTAGCGTTCATGCGTTCAGTCCAGGGGGTGGGTAAACATCGGTTTGGCGGGGGCGATTCATCGGTGACAATTTGGCCTCCATTCTTCCGAGCTTATCTTATGCAATTCGCCGACCGACTCGACGCCATCGAAACCTCCGCCATCCGTGAGCTTTTCAAGCTGCTGGGCAAGCCCGGCATCATCAGCTTTGCTGGCGGTTTTCCCGATCCGGCATTGTTTGACGCGGAAGGCATTGCGCAGTCCAGCGCTGCGGTGCTGACCAGTAACCCAGGCCCGGTGCTGCAATACGGCGCCACCGAAGGCTTTCAGCCGTTGCGCGAAGCGATCAGCAGCTTCATGGCAGGCAAGGGCAGCACGGTAGCCCCAAATGGCCTCATCGTCACCACCGGCAGCCAGCAGGCGCTGGACCTGATTGGCAAAACCATGATCTCGCCCGGCGACAAAGTGATTGTCGAGGCACCCACCTTTCTGGCCACGATCCAGTGTTTCCGGCTCTATGGCGCCCACATCATCGGCGCGCCGATTGATGCTGATGGCGTTGATGTGGACAAGCTTGAAGCCCTGATTGAAGAGCACAAGCCCAAACTGGTTTACCTGATCCCCTCCTTTGGCAACCCGAGTGGCGCCACCTTGAGCCTGGCACGCCGTCTGCGTATTCTGGAAATTGCCGTACGCACGAAGACACTTGTTGTCGAAGACGACCCCTATGGCGAGCTGTACTTTGATACGCCCCCGCCGCCCAGCCTGCTGGCCCTCAGCGACGGTGTTCCCGGCAGCCGTGACTGGTTGGCGCACTGTGGCAGTTTCAGCAAGATTCTGAGCCCCGGTCTGCGCGTGGGCTGGATGATTGCGCCCCCCGAGCTGCTGGCCAAGGCCACCATGTGCAAGCAATTCAGCGACGCCCACACCAGTAACCTGACGCAGGCCATTTGTGCCCACTACCTGACGCTGAACCGCCTGAACCCGACCCTGGCCGTGGTGCGAAAAACCTACGCCGAGCGCGCGCGCGTGATGGCCGAGTCGCTGCGCCGCGAGCTGGGTGACGCGATTGCCTTCAACCAGCCGCAAGGCGGCATGTTTTTCTGGGCCAGGCTCACCGGCGCCCATGGCAGGCCTGCCAACGCTGCCGAATTTGCCAAGCGCGCCATTGACAAATTGGTGGCCTTTGTGCCCGGCGCACCGTTTTATGCCCATGACCCCGATCTGGCCACGCTGCGCCTGAGTTTTGCCACTGCCGATGTGGTGAAGATCGAAGAGGGCATTGTGCGTCTGGGGATGGCCTTGAGCATTGAGTGATGGGCTTATGAGAAACTTCTTGGCCCGTGAGGTAAGTGAAGCCAGAGCGCATAGGAGCTGACCCTGAAAAGACTTTCTTGCGGTGCGACCAATTGAAGCGCTAAAACTGGGCCAGGACACCCGCTGTCAGGCCATAGGCTTTGGCTGCGTTTAGGTTCAGGTTATCGGTTTTGAGGCTGAGATAAAACCAGTCGTGTTGCACTGACAGTCCCAGCGTGTTGAAACGCCAATCCAGGTCTACAAAAAATGCCCACTGGGGGGTGATGTGGTAGCCCACACCGGTTTGTGGAAACCAGTAACCCTGGGTGTAGTCGGTGGCCGCTTTTAGCTCAAAATTACCCAGCGAGTAGTTGACTGCCAGACGCAATTTTGGGTCGAGCTTTTGGTTCAGATTTTGAAAAGTAATGGCTTTGGACAAATTTGGATTGAAATTGACCCAGCCATTGGCATCGTAATATTTGGTAGCGCTGTTGTAGTTGGTGCTGGTGTTGGGCAAGTGCGACCAGTCAATTTGGCCAAACAGGTCGGCGATTGCCAACTCAAAGACTGCATTGCTGCCAGGGTGTACTGCCACCAGACCCACATCTGCCGCGTAACCGGCACCACTTGGGGCTGTCAATTGCGCCAAAAGTGGGCTGTTTTTTGGAAAGCCACTCAAATCAAGGCTTTCGTCGGATGTTGTCTGGCGGTTGGCGGTCGCATTGAAATCTTTGGTGTTGATCGTGACGATCTGGCCGTTGATGGTCTCCAGCTTGACGCGCTGGCCCTTCAGGTACGACAAGCCCAGCCCGACCCGGATTTGCCACGGGCTGGCCATGTCAAGTTGAAAACTTTTGCTCAGGCGTGCTCCGCTGGCTTCAAAGCCCTTCAGGCGGTAGTTCAGCGCGTAAGTACGACCCAAGCTGTAGCCGCTTTGGCGCTTGTACTGCTGCACCAAGTCAGCCGTATCACGACTGGCCTCGACCAGTGCGTCGGCGCGCTGATAAATGCCAAGTCGGTAACCATGCCACTGCACACCGGTCTCGGCCCGCGCGGCCAGTAAGCCGATGTTGCTGCCCGGGCTCGGACTGTATTGCCCGGCCCAGTTGCCTGCGTACTCGCGCATGGCGACCTGGTCGTTGCCCGCAAAAGCTTCCAAGTCTGCATAGGCTTTTGTGGTCTGGCCAATTTTGGCCGGGTTGTTAATGGCCAGCAGACCATCGGCGTAGCAGGCTTGGGCGGTGATCAGGCCGACAAAAATAAGCCGACAACTTGTCTTGATCATGGTTCAAATCCAATAGCTAAAAAAAATCCGGCGATGCCGCATCGCCGGATTGATACGCCCTAGCAGCGCAACAGGGTGTTACAGGGACTCAGATGTCAAGTCGCTGTAATTGATCACGCTATTGACAATGTTAGCCAGTGTGGCCCCGCCCTTGGCCGCTGTGCCGGTGAGGGTGTTGTTGGCCGTGTCGATGGAGAGCTGGATGCCGTCTTGGTTGCTCAGCGTCAACACCGGTGCTGGCGCGTTGGGTGCCGTGTTGCTTGTGGCGCTGCCCGTCAGGCTAACAATGCCGTAGCTATAGTCAACGGTGAACGCGCTGGTCGTTAGACCGGTGCGGTTCCCGGCCAACACCAGTTTTAACCAGGGCCGACCTGGGGCTTGCACGGTACCAGTGAAGCTGATGGTGTTTTGCTGGTAGTTGCTGTCCGTTTCTAAAGCAAAGGAGTCATACAAGTTGTAATTTGCAATGGAGGCGACTAATTTACCCGTCAACATGACGCCAGCGCCGTCGACCGAGGTATCGCTGACACTTCCGTCAAAGATGACGCTGGTGGGTTGACGGTTGTTGCCATTTTTATCCACTGCAAATGAGCCAATGCTCAGGGTACCGGCGAATTTATTGGCTGCGGTTTGCGCAGAGCCAACCAATACGGCTGCCGTACCAACTGAGCCGGTCGTACTGGCATTGGCTTGATCCTCTTCCACATAACTGCCAGCGTTTAACGCCAAACTTACTGACAGCGTTTGATCAGCCAGCTTTTTGGTCTCTACTGAGCCAGTCAGGTCATAGCGAACAATGGTGCCAGTTTGCGCACCACGTGTCACATTGATTGCCACTGTGTCAGCCGTAGTTTCCAAAATACCGGTATTGCTTGCGCCGCCTGAGGGCGGGAACGTGCCATTTAGAGCCAAGTTAGACGTTAAAGCCGATTGACCGGTGCCTGTCGTGGTTTTGACTGCCGTGCCGCTTCCAACTGGCATTGGATTATTGGCCGCGTCTTTGCTGACAAGAACTGGGTCACCACTTAACTCAACGAACTCGTAAGGTTGGTCACCTTGTTGTGGAAAGGTGTGTTGCATGACATAAACCGGTTGGTTGTACCGGGTTGCCGTGTAGGTGTAATTGCCGGTCGTGCTTGTCGTTTTGACTTCAAAGACCATCATTTTCAACTGGTTATTGGCTCGATCTGCAGAGCTTGAGTTGGCGTTGGCGCAGGTGATTGTGGTCACATTTGCTGCAACCAAGGAGTCGGTAAAGCACATTTCATAATTACCCCATCCATTCCACGCACTCATGGGCGAGCCCGTGCTTAGCGTAATTACAGCAGCCTGTGTAAGCGGGTTTGTGCCAGTGCTTTGGTAGTAGTAAAGATTTCCATAAACATTTCCAGCATAGCCCGTTGTTCTGAGGTCTTCTAATGCTTGAATGGAATGGCTTAAAGCACGTACTCTGTCGTTCAACTTGTTCAGATCAGGTGCCACGTTGTTGGACAGGTCGAGATTCACCCGTTCGGCCTGGGTGTCAAGAAAACCTGTACGAGAAGTGTTGCTGAAAGAGTTCAGCGTGGTCCGCAGTTCGGTAAACATGGCCTTTACGAGGGCCAGATCCGAAAGCGGGGCGGCGGTGAAATTGGTCACATCGACAACAACCACAAGCCCTTTTTCTTGAGCAATTGTTTGACTGTTGCTATCAGCAAATTCCGCCGCTGCGGTTTTGTAATGAAGACCGATATCAGCCGGGGTGTAAGAGGCCAACACAACGGTAGGCGTTGCGGAGGAGCCGTCTTTGCCGTCAAGCTTGTTGTCTTTGAGGTCAGACGCTAAATCATCGGCCGCATCAGCGGCTGTTTTGCCTGTCGCAGCCGATTTGGCAAGGGCTGCAAGTACCAGTGCATACTGGTCGGCTGCAGTTGCGACGTTGAGCGTTTTGCCAGTCAAAGTCGTCGCATCTACCAGTGTGGGTGCGTCAAGAATGCTTGCCGTTCCCAGTCCAAGCGCTTTACCAACTTTTGCATTGGCGTCGTCAATATCAGCAGCCACTGCCGCACCAATCGACCCTTTGGTTTTTTCCAGGTTAGTAACTGCCGCATTGGTCAAAGGTGTTACCCCCACCGTGGCACGCAGTATGGCCATGACGGCGCGCAGCTTTTTGCCTTTGGCGAAAGATTGTTCTGATTGTGTGCCTTCGTCGTAATACATGGTGTTGGTATCACCCAGCACTTCGGCAATGGTCGTGCCGCTGTGGCTGGTCGGCACGTTCAAGGTGACTGATCCGTCGGTACCCAGCGCGCCACGAACCAGCTCTGTATCGTCAGATTTGGCTAGCCGAACCACGGTGCCGACGTTGAATTTACCCAAAGAGGGTGTCACAGTTACGGGTGTTGTTGCGCCTGTGTTTAAAACACTGCTGTTGCCACCGCCGCATCCGCTGATGCTCAGCAACCCTGCTGCTGCAATGGCCAAAGACAAAATCCGGTATGAAGACTTCATGATTTTCCCCTAATAGGCCTAAATGAACCTAGTTTCAGCTTTTAACTTAGGCGTTTTTAAAAGTCATTTGATCCTAGCGCTGAGAAGTGTTGAAGCGGATGACCTTCATCAATGTTTTTCGCTATTCGCCCTGAATTTGATTACTACAGCCGATTTGTCATGAAAAGGTGGGGCTCTATGAAGCTGAATTTCGTGGTGTCAGTAGTTGTTTGCTGTTCATGCATCAATGGCGCAAGCGGTCAGTTATGACGTTGAGGCTTATAAGATTCCCCGTTCCTTGGAGCGGTATTCTTGGTGGAAGAGCGAATACACTCAAAAAGGTACAACGTCGCCGCATTGTTGTAACAACTCGTAGTGTTCTCGGCGAAGTACCGAAGGGTAGTGTTCGACGAAGACGTTGATATGGTTCTGAAGGAAGTTTGCCTGGGGATAGCGAAAAGATGTGAGATCAAGTTTGTAGAAATTGGAACTGATAAAGATCACGTGCAATTTTTGGTGCAATCGGTCCCTGGACACAGCGTGACGAAGATAGTGGCGATGATAAAAAGCATAACGGCACGAGAAGTTTTCAGAAGATGCCCGCGAGTGAAAGGAAATTGTGGGGTGGTGAGTTCTGGACCGACGGTTAATTTGCAAGTACGGTAGGAAAACACGGTGACGAAATAACGAGTTGTAAGTACGTAAAAAATCAGGGACGCGAATATCAAAAACTACATTCTGATGCGCAGATGAGGCTGTTTTGACCATGAATGCCCGGACCCTTGGGGCGAGAATTGTTATTTACAACTGTAGCACTCTCGCCATCAATGAAACAAATCTCAATCATGAACGAAAACGATTTAATTTACAGCTTTGCCCGGGCGCACGTGATCCAGACTTCCAGTCTGATTGCGCTGATGATGCCGCAGACGTTTGGCGCCGGCATTGCCGTCAAAACCATGGACGGTCGGTACAAGCTGGTCAACCAGGTCATGCAGAGTTATTTCAACAAGACTTTTGAGCAGTTCACCAGTTCGACGGATGCCGACCTGTTTCCTGCCGAGGTTGTTGCGCAGCTTCAGCAATCCGATGTTCAAATCATGGAAGGTGCCACCACGAGCAGTGATCAGCTTGACTGTCTGGTGGACGGCCGGTCAATCCAATGCCTGTGGTTCAAGTTTCCGGTACGCGGCCCCGACGGGGAACTCCAATTTATCGGTGCCGCCATGCTTGACACGGCACGCCTGGGCAATATCGACAAATTGCAAAAGTCGCTGGAGCAGTTACAGCACACCAATCAGGAGTTGCAAAAAAACCTGGCTGAACTGTCTACACTGGCCAGTACCGATAGGCTCACGGGGGCCTGGAACCGGCGCCGTCTTGAAGAAGCTTTGGTTAGTGAGATGGACCGGCTTAAGCGCTACGATCACCCTTTGAGCATGCTGATTCTGGACATTGATTTTTTTAAAAAAGTCAACGACGTTTATGGTCACATTGTCGGAGACCAGGTGCTGGTGACATTGGCAAAGGTGCTGCAGTCAAATCTGCGCGCATCAGACACGCTGACGCGCTGGGGCGGTGAGGAGTTTGTGGTGCTTTGCCCTGACACGATTCTGGGTACCGTGACGATGCTGGCTGAGCGGCTGCGTGAAAATGTTGCCAAGGCGCCATTTTCTGAAGTGGGGCAAGTCACGATCAGTGTGGGCGTGGCCGAGTGTATGGTGGATGAGGCCTGGGAAGACTGGTTCAAGCGCGCCGATGCGGCACTGTACCGCGCCAAGGAAGGCGGTCGCAACCAGGTTCAAATTGCGCCCCAAGCGCCAGAGCGCGATGGCGCTGACAAAAACATGACGGCCAATCTTGTGCGGCTGTCCTGGCACGCGACCTACGAGTGTGGTAACTCGGTCATTGATGAACAGCACCGTGGTCTTTTTGCCGACGCTAACAATTTGCTCGGTGCCGTTCTCTCAGCGCGTCCCGAGGCCGAAGTGGCAGAGCAGGTGAACACCTTGGTCACGGATGTGGTACTGCACTTCAAGGCCGAGGAGGGCATTATTCGCGCCGCAGGCTATCCAGGCGCCGACGCGCATGCCGCTATTCACAGTGCGCTGGTTGACAAAGCCGTGCGGCTGGTCAAGCATTTTCACGAAGGCACATTGTCGATTGGCGAGCTGTTTCAATTTCTGGCCCGTGACGTGGTGGCCCGTCACATGCTCGGCGCCGACCGTGAGTTTTTTGCCTATCTGCAGCCCAAACCGAAGTTTTGAATCGCTGGCGCTGCCTCAATGCCTGTGGCGATGATGCGCGTCCGGAAAATGCGGATGGCTGTGGGTTAAGGCGCCATGCCGATGCGCATGGTCGTGGCGTTCCGTCAGGTGCAGCCAGACCCCGACGCCCATGGCCAATGCGGCAAACAGCAGGCTGGGCGTGATAGCGTCGCCCAGTAGCGGCACGGCCAGCGCAGCGCCGAAAAACGGTGCCACTGAAAAATAGGCGGCGGTGCGCGCCGTTCCCAAATGCCGCAGACCAACCACAAATAGCACTAAACTCACGCCGTAGACCACAAAACCAACCCCTGCCGCGCCCAGTAGCAGCAGCAGTGGCGGCAAACTGGCCCCGGCAAACAAAGCCAGGACCATGTTGACGCTGCCGGCCACCAAGCCTTTGACCGACGCGATCCAACTGGCATCTACCTGTGAGACGCGCCGCGTCAGGTTGTTGTCGAGTCCCCAGGCCAGACCGGCGCCAAGAATGGCCAGCGTAGGCCAGCCAAGGTCAAACCCCGTAGCTGGCGACCAGCTTAGGCTCACGGCACCCAGCACAATGGCAAGCATGCCCAGCGCGGTGCGCCGGTTCACGTTTTCCTTGAAAATGAACCAGGCCAACAGGGCAGTAAAAATACCCTCGGCGTTGAGCAAAAGGGCGGCGCCCGTGGCAGACATGTTGGACAGGCCCAGCATCAACAACACCGGGCCGATCACGCCGCCAGAGACGATGGCACCGGCCAGCCACGGCCATTCGTGGTTGGGCAGCCGAACCGGCACGGCCCGACGTAGTCGCCGAAACAGCCACAAGCCCAGACCGGAACCCAGATAAAACAGTCCAGCCAGCAGCCACGGGTTGATGTCGCCCAGGAGCAGTTTAGCCAGCGGCGTGCCGACGCCAAATAAAACGGCGGCGCCTAGCGCGGCCAAAACACCGGATTGGCCCAGGCGGACAACTGCTGTCATGGCGCTGTAGGCAGCGGGTCCACATGCACCTGCAACCACCATTCCAGCAGCGCCAGGTGCCACAGCTTGCTGCCGTTGATGCGGGTGAAGTGTTCGGGTGCCTCGGGGGCCGCCAGCAGTTTGTCGACATAGTCGCGCTGGTATAAGCCACGCTGGAGGCAGGCCTCCGACATCAAAATGCGGCGCATCATTTCCAGGAACGGGCCGCGCACGTATTTGAGCACAGGTACCGGGAAGTAGCCTTTGGGCCGGTCAATGACCGAGTCGGGAACCAACCCACGTGAGATCGCCTTAAGTGGAAACTTGCCACCTTCCTTGAGCTTGAGCTCGGGTGGCATATGGGCAGCCAGTTGCACCAGCTCGTGGTCCAGAAACGGCGTACGCACCTCCAGGCCCCAGGCCATCGGCATGTTGTCAACGCGCTTGACCGGGTCGTCGACGATCAGCGTGGTGGCATCCAGGCGCCACACCTGGTCCAGAAATTCATCGGCTTGCGGCTGGTTGAGTGCATCTGCAATCAGCGCAGAGGTGACATCACCCACATGGAACTTTGGTGCGATCATCTGCAGGTATTCCGCGTGGTCGCGGTCAAAATAATGCTGGCTGAAACGCTCCAGTGGCGTGCCGCTGGCGGCGTCCATTTTTGGGTACCAGAAATAGCCGCCAAAGACTTCGTCGGCGCCCTGGCCCGACATCACCACCTTCACGTCTTTGGAGACGCGCTCGGCCAGCAGGTAGAACGCAATCACGTCATGGCTGACCATGGGCTCGGTCATTTGCGCAACCGCCTCCGGCAAGCGGGTCATGACCTCGCTGTTGGCAATGCTGTATTTGTGGTGGCGCGTATTGAAATGGGCGGCAATTTGGTCGGAGAATTCAAATTCATCGGCTTTCTCGGCGCCCGCGCCCAAATCTTCGAAGCCGATGGAAAAGGTGCGCAAATCCGGCACCTGGTCCGCCAGCATGCCCACCAGCAGGCTTGAATCGAGTCCGCCGGACAGGAGCACGCCTACTGGCACGTCAGCGGCCAGCAGGCGACGCTTGACACTCTGGGCGAGTTGCTCACGGGTGGCCGCCAGCCACTCAGCTTCCGTCATTGCTTGCTTGGGCCGGGTGGCATCCAGCGTCCAGTAGACCTGCTCGGTTACCGTGCCGTCAGGGTCAAAGCGCAAAGTGGCGGCGGGTGGCAGCTTGCGCACGCCCTTGAGCACCGTGCGTGGTGCCGGCACCACGGTGTGCAGGGTGAAGTGGTGGTGCAGTGCCACAGCATCCAGCCTGGTGTCGACGCCACCACCGGCCAGCAGTGCCGGCAGGCTCGACGCAAAGCGCAGACGGTGGCTGGTTTGGTTGAGGTACAGCGGTTTGATGCCAAAACGGTCCCGTGCCAGAAACAATTGGCTGCTGCGCTGGTCCCAGATGGCAAAGGCAAACATGCCCTTGAGCCTGGTCACACACTGGTCGCCCCAGGCGTGATAACTTTTAAGGATGACTTCGCTGTCGCCTTCCGAGAAAAACCGGTAACCCATGGTCTGCAACTCGGTGCGCAGTTCGCGGTAGTTGTAAATGGTGCCATTGAAAACCAGGCTGAGGTGCAGCACCGCATCGTCCATGGGCTGATGGGCGTGGGCGGACAGATCAATGATCGACAGGCGCCGGTGGCCGAACGCTAGCGGGCCGTCCTGGTAGGCGCCGGTGTCGTCGGGTCCTCGGCGCGCCAGTTGGTCTGACATGCGTGCCAAAGCCGCCATGTCAGGGGCAGCGCCGTCAAAGCGCAATTCACCGCAAATGCCGCACATCAGCGGACTCCCGTGGCCAGTGCCGCAGCGGGTACCACAATCACGGGCGCAAAGCCACCGCCCTGGGTGCGGAAATTGGTGGTTTGACCGGCATACATGCGCGCCGCCAGCAGTTGCACCGGACCGGCGTAGCTGTAGGCGCGGATGTCAAACTTGAGGTCGGTCTGCACGCCATCGACCAGGGTCATGCGCCCGCTCGGCGGTACCAGTGCCTGCGCCACAAAGTCGCTCTCCAAAATCTCGGCCCAGACCCGGCGGGTCAGTTTGTCACCGCGGTAAGCGGCTTTGGCACCGTAACCCGCGACCGGTTTAAAGAACAGTTGGCGTCGTTGTGCCCACAGTTCGTCGGCGCGCTCCGGCGTGACCAGGCGTGTTGCAGGCACGCTGGCTGATAGCGTCTTGCGGTCGGCGGCACACGCACCCCAGGCCAGTAGCAGCTCGTTCTGGCTCAAAGCAATCAGATTGCGTTTGTCGGCCAGCAACGCGTGGGCGCGCGGGTGGGGCGTCAGTACCACGGCCCCGGCTTCCTGCGCCTGGCGCAGGGCCAAGTGGGCTGGCTCGGTCAGGTAAAAGTCGGTCAGGCGGTTATAAACCATGTCGACCGGCATGCCCTGGTGTATTAGTTTGCCGTTTTCCCAGGTCAGCTCTGACGGGTCGGCAATGGCCGCCTGCACGCCATACTGGCTGAACAACTGGCGAAACAGCTCAAATTCTGGTGCCAGGTATTGGTCCAGCGGGGCATCGTCGACGATCACCACTGAGCGCCAGGGGGAGGCACCGCGCTGCAGTTGCCACTCGGCAGCAAACATGTCAAAAATGGCTTTTTTCAGGGTGTCGCGTCGGGTGCTGGACGGAAAAGCCCAGTCCATTTCATCGCAACAGGCTTCTTGCGCGCGCGCCAGGGCCACATTGAGCAGCAGGCCACCGGCGTTGGTGTTGATTTCAATAAGTTGCGGGCCTGCTGCGCTCAAGTGAAAGTCATATCCCATGCAGGCGCCCAGCGGCCCGAAGTCGTGTTGCGCCGAGGCGTTGGCCCTTGAGAGGGCTTGTACCCGGTAGCCGGGCAGGGCGGCGACACGCTCGATGGCCGCAATGGTGGCTGTGATTTGCCGCTCTACCTCTTGCGAGATAAACACGACGGTTGACGAAAACAGGTTGGGCCGGGTTTGTGTGATGTTGGCCATCATGCCCTTCAGGCTGGGCTCGCTTTCCAGCTGTTCGCGCAAGCGATCCATGTTCAGGGTGCGGCAAAAACAATCGCGGTTCAGGGCCTCGGCCGAAGACAGGGCGCCGACTGTGGCAGGGTTAGGATTCATACAGGGCAGGATTTTGCCTGAGTCGGCTTGTCCTTGTCCGGCACGGGAACACAACTGGGTGTAAACGGCACCTTGACTACCTGCAGGGTGACATGGGTGATCTCAAATCGGTCGTGCAACAACTCGGTGGTCGCATTCAGAAAAGCATCGTCTGCCTGGCCCAGCGGCATGACCAGATGCGCCGTGAGCGCGACGTGCGCCGTGCCCATGGCCCAGATGTGCAGGTCGTGCACCTGGGTCACGCCGGGCAGTGCGGCCAGGCAGTCGTGTACCGCCTGGGGGTCGATGTGGTCGGGCACGCCGTCAAACAGCATGTGCAGCGACTGTTTGAACAGGTCCCAGGTACCCCACAAAATCACTGCGGCAATACCCAGGCTCACCACCGGGTCGAGCCAGGTCCAGCCCTGCCACAGCGTCAGGGCGCCGGCCACCACGACACCGGCAGACACCAGCGCGTCGGCTGCCATGTGCAAAAAGGCACCGCGAATATTGAGGTCATGTTCGCGTCCGCGCATGAACAGCAAAGCGGTGGCGGTGTTGATGACAATCCCGACACCGGCCACCAGCATGATGGTCACGCCTTGTTGCCGCAGCGACACCTCGTTGGACATAAGGCGCCCGATCGCCTCCCAGGCCAGGCCGCCCATGGCTACCAGCAACAGCAAGGCATTGGCAAAGGCGGCCAGAATGGTGGCGCGCTTCCAGCCATAGGTGTGGCGTGCGTCGGGCACCAGTCTGATGGCCAGTGCGCCGCCCCAGGCCAATACCAGACCAGCCACGTCACTCAGGTTGTGCCCGGCATCGGCCAGCAAAGCCAGCGAGTTGACGCGCCAGCCATAAAACGCCTCGATACCTACAAATGCGAGGTTGAGGACGATGCCAATGGCAAAGGCCCGGTTGAAGTTGACTGGGGTGTGGTCGTGGTCGTGGTCGTGGTCGTGACTCATGGGGTTCCTGGATCAAGGTACTGGTTTGCTGCCGTCAGCGTCTTTGTCAATGCCCAGTTTGCGCATTTTTTCCCACAAATTTTTCCGGCTGATGCCCAGGTTGTCCGCGCAGCAAGCAATTTGCCATTGGCAGTTGTCGAGCGCGTGCAAGATGAAATCGCGCTCACATTCACTCAGGTAGTCACGCAGGCTGCCGGCCTCAACCTGTTGTTCGGTCAGTTGGGGGGCAGGGCGGTCGAACAGCTTGTCATGTGAAATGCTGCGACCGTCACTCATCAGGCTGGCGCGTTCCAACGCATTTTTAAGTTCCCGGATGTTGCCAGGCCAGCGATAGTTTTTCAGTGCGTGTTCGGCTGCTGGCGTCAGGCTGAGCGGGGGTTTTTTGTTGGTCGCCGCAATGGCGGTCAAGAATTGACGTGCCAGCGGCAGCACGTCTTCCGGGCGCTCACGCAGTGGCGGTATGCGCAGCTCCATGACGTTGATGCGGTAATACAGGTCTTCGCGAAAATCACCAGACTGCACACGTTCCTGCAACACCTGATGGGTGGCACACATCAGGCGGATGTCCACCGGGATCGGCGTTTCACCACCAACGCGCACAATGCAGCGCTCTTGCAGTGCGCGCAGCAGCCTGATCTGCATTCCCAGCGGCATGTCGCCAACTTCATCCAGAAAAAGTGTGCCACCGCTGGCTTGCTCAAAAACGCCTTTTTTGGTTCGGATGGCACCAGTAAAAGCCCCTTTTTCGTAACCAAAAAGTTCGGCCTCGAGCAGGCTTTCGGTCAAGGCACCGCAATTCACGGCAATAAATGGCTTGTCCCCACCGGTCAACTGATGCAGGGCTTGTGCAACACGTTCTTTGCCGACGCCGGATTCTCCGGTGATCAGCACCGAGGCCTCACTGGCCGCCAGTCGATGCAGCATGGCCTCGATTTGCCGCATGGCAGCTGACTGGCCCAGAGCGGCTGGCCCCAGGCGGTTGCCTTGCGCAACCACCCCATTGATTTTGTCAATCAATGCATCCAGGTCGAAGGGCTTGGTGATGTAGTCGTGGGCGCCCGCCTTGAGTAGGCGCACGGCGGTGTCGATGTCGCCGTGTCCGGTGATAAAAATGAACGGTGGCAAGCTCAGGTGTTCACCCCGCAGTTGCTCATACAAGGCATCGCCGGTGATGTCGGGCAGGCGGATGTCACTGATGACCAGCGCGAAACTTTGGGAGCGCAGGGCGGCGCGGGCCGTGCTGCCGTTGCGGTGCCAGTCAAAGCTGAAGCCTTCCAGATTGAGGCGGTCGGCGAGTGATTCGCCCATGATCTCATCGTCTTCGATCAGGCAAATTTTGGGCAAGGGTTGTGGCATCAAGGTGTTTCGGATGAATTCAGGGGAAAACACACGCTAAAGCGGGTCAGTACGGAATCGGATTCAGCCTGAATGGTACCGCCCAGTTGCGTCACGATCTGGTAGCAAATCCAGAGTCCCAGCCCGTTGCCATTGTCTGAGAACTGGGTAAAGGGTTCAAACAGGCGACCGAGTTGGGCTGGCGACAGTGATTTGCCGTTATTCTGGATCACCATGGACACCCCGTGCGCATCCGTGTGCACCCGTAGCGTCACCTGGCCACCCTGGCCCGCAGCCGTGATGGCGTTGAGCAGCAAATTGATGAGCACCTGCCGCACCAGGGTGGAAGGCAGCGTCACTGCCTCTGGCAGGGCAATCTCCCAGCTGAGTTGGGTGGCATGTTTCCTGGCGGCATGGTTCACCAGAATACGCACATCCTCCAGGTCTGTCGGACTCAAGGGGCGGCTTTTCACCTTGGCTTCCACCAGCAAGGCGGCTACCGTGTCGCGTACCTGAGACAAACCCCGTTCAAGCAAAGACACGGTCTTTTGCATGACTGGGTCCGGGCTGCCGAAACGCTTGAGGGTGCTGATGGCGTTGAGCATGCCGCCCAGCGGGTTGTTGATCTCGTGGGCAATGCTGGCGGTGAGTCGCCCGACAGCTGCCATACGTTCACTTTTGATCATTTCTTTTTCCAACTCGGCCTTCTCCATCAATTTGGAACGCATGTCGGCGTAGGCAGAAAATAGCTGGCCCACTTCATCCTTGTAGGGGTAAAGCGATGCATCGAGCGCCTCGAATTCATTGCTGCCGATGCGGCTGATGCGTTCGGTGATCAGTCGCATCGGCTGCATCATGCGCCGCCCCCAATAGGCGGAAATGGGCAGCAACACGCCCAGCACCAGCAGGGTGACCCACAGGGCGTTGCCAAGAAGGTTGGTGAAACGTTGCCACAGCAGGGATTTGTTGTAGGCGACCACCAGGGTGCCCAGCCGGACCCCATCGTTGACGATGGGCAAGGTCACATAAATGTGCTGCCCCTGCCCGCTGTCAAGCACAAAAACATCAGCATCCGGTGCACGGGGGAATGCACGGTCCAGTTCTGCCAGTTCTCCACCCAGTGATGCCAGTGGACTCAGCACAGGATGGTCTTCAGGGCGCGACGACACATAGACCCGGGCGGCGCTGTCGAGCACCATCAGACTCTCGGCAAGCGCTGCGCTGGGAATGGCAGCAAAGGGCAGCGAAACGATTTCAAAGGCTTGCCATATCTCGTCGTGCAGCATCACCGGAAACAGCGACCGCGCCATGGTGCGCCCAATGTCCTGTGCATTCTTGTGAATCTCCTGATGCAGGCTATCCCAAGTCTGTATAACAAAAGAGGTAGACAGCGCCAACGCAGTTGCAATGATCAATCCACCGCCCCAGAGCGGCATCTTGAACTGCAGACTGAGATCAAAAAGGCGCATCAAGGCTCGCCAAACAGGCGCATCATTTCTGCAACACGGTCATAAAGCCTGGGTGTTCCTGTGATGAACCCATTCAGATTGAGCCGCTCCAGCATGGCGCGACCCTGGGGTTCGTCGGCCATACCCAGCAGGATGTTCTGCATGTGTGTGAAATCAGCCTCAGGCACATTGCGGTGAGCCACCATGGGGGGAAAACCGTATTCTTCGGATTTCCAGGCAATCCGTGTTTTGGCGGTGATGTCAGGCCGAACCCTGCTCAAGGAATCCCAGACATAACTGTCCACCGAGGCTCCTTGCACCAGCCCGGCGGCAACGGCGTCGATCACCTTGCGGTGCGACCAGGTGAAAAATGTTCGTTTGAAAAAAGTGGCAGGGTCAGCGCCGCTGGTTTTGATCTCGAAACGCGGTACCAGATAGCCGGTGTTTGAATAGGGGTCGGCATAGGCAAAGATGCTGCCCTTGAGGTCAAGCACGCTGCGGGTCTGGGTGTCGCGTGTTGGCACGATGAGGTAGGAGCGGTAAGTTGGCTTGTTGTTGTTAACTGCCACCGACAGCAGACGCACCTCATTTTTCAACATCACATAGGGGTAATCACAGAGCCAAGCGAACTCAACCTTTTGCTGTTGCAGCAGGTCCATCGTGTCGCGGTAGCGGTCACGCTGGACAAACTCTACCGGACGCTTCAGGCGGGCTTCCAGATACACCCGCCATTCAGCCAGCAAGGCGTGCTGGTCGTGCAGGAAAGCAGGTGTCATGGCAAAGCGGATGGGTCGCGCCTCGGGGGCGCCCAGCGCGCACAAGCAGCTTGCGCCAAGGCAAATTGTGACAAGCAGGCGTCTGATGAATCTTGACATTCTGTGTTCTCGTTACCGATTGGTGACATGGGTCAGAGGACGGGTGCCCCAGGTTACCGGCAGGTAACACTGTGATGGTTCTTTGTTGCCAGCGCTGTGATACACAAGAAAGATCCCTCTGAACACGCAGAATTCTAGCCATCGGGATGCGCTACGTACCTTTCGCCATTTCGGCTTTTGTTGGACGCCTTTCAATTTGGATGCATCACTGGTTACCAATGGGTAACGACGGGCTTGCCCTATTGGGTGTCATGCAGATGCCCGAACACAACTGATTGCAGGCATTCCATACATGGCCACGCCACTCTCAAAGTCATTGCCTTATGGGCTGATATTCAATATGCCAGGCTCTGGTCAGGGTGACCGACTTGCTCCGTGGCATGAAGTTTGCGGTGAGCTCATCAGTCGAACATCAAACCAGGAGCATGTTATGAAGTTGACGAGACGGATTTTCCTTATGGCCTCGGGCCTGACTGCCGGGTCGCTGATGGTGGGTTGTGCGGGAATGTCAGCTGCACCTCTGCACAGCGCGCTGATTCCCCGCAAGGCCAAACCCAGCAGCCCTGCCATGGGTGACTGGGTTGCCAGCACTTGCCAGGGCTGCACTCAGTGGTGTGCCATCCAGATTTTTGTGCAGGGCGGCCGCGCCACCCGGGTGCGCGGCAACCCGCTGTCCAAGACCAATCATGGCTATGTTTGCCCGCGCGGTCACTTGATTCCGCAGCAGATGTATGACCCGGACCGCATCAAGGTGCCCATGAAGCGTACCAACCCGCTGAAGGGCCGTGGCATTGACCCGAAGTTTGTACCCGTCAGTTGGGACGAAGCGCTTAATACCGTGGCCGACAAGATGATTGCCTTGCGCACGGCGGGCGAAACGCACAAGCTCATGTACATGCGTGGCCGCTATTCACCGACTTCGACAGAACTGCTCTATGGCACTTTGCCCAAAATTTTTGGCACCGGCAACTATTTCTCGCACAGTGCCATTTGCGCCGAGGCCGAAAAAATGGGCCCCGGCCTGACGCAGGGCTTCTTTGGTTACCGTGACTACGACCTGGCCAATACCAATTGTCTGGTGGCTTGGGGCTGTGACCCGCTGGCCTCCAACCGCATGGTGCCCAACACCATGAACCGTTTTCCTGACATCGTTAAACGCGGTACTGTGATTGCCGTTGATCCGCGCTTGTCCAACATCGCTGCCAAGGCGCATGAATGGCTGCCGATCAGCCCCGGAACTGACGGTGCGCTGGCCGGTGCCATTGCACATGTGCTGTTGACCGAAGGCCTGTGGAGCCGCGAGTTTGTGGGAGATTTCAAGGATGGCAAAAACCTGTTTGTGGCCGGTAAATCTGTGGATGAAGCGGCTTTTACCGAGAAGGAAACGCACGGGCTGGTGAAATGGTGGAACCTGGAACTCAAGGACCGGACACCCGCCTGGGGCGAAAAAGAATCCCTGATTCCCGCAGCTCAAATTGTGCGTGTGGCCCATGCCATGGGCCGGGCGGCACCCAAGGTGACGGTGTGGATGGGGCCGGGCGCAGCCATGCACCCGCGCGGTACCTACAGTGCCATGGCCGTGCATGCGCTCAACGGTTTGCTCGGTTCCATCGACGCTGAGGGTGGCGTTTGGCAGAGCGGCAGTGTGCCAATTGCCAAGTTCCCCAAGTTGGATAAATATGTGGACGAACAGGCCAAGGCCGCCAGCAAGGGCAAGAAGCTTGATGGCCGTGGTGCCAAGGACATGCCCGCCATGATGGGCGCCAAGCCGGGCAGCGGTGTGGTGACCAACAACGTGGCCAATGGCATGCTGAAAGACCCGGGCGCGGTGAAGGTGTTCATCTCGTCATGGTCCAATTTCGCCTTTTCGGCCACCGGCACCCAGCGCTGGGAAAAAGCCCTGGCCGCCGTGCCGTTCTTTGTGCACATGGTGCCCAATGCCTCTGAGATGACGATGTTTGCCGACATCGTGCTGCCATCAACCTTCAACTCGGCTGAGGGGTGGTCGATTGTTACCAACATGGGCAACGGCCACGCCTACGCGTCGATCCAGCAAGGTGCCGTCAAACGCCTCTGGGATGTCAAGCAGGAAGAAACCGAAGTGATGTGGCTGCTGGCCGAAAAGCTCAAGGCCAGGGGTTTTGCCAACCTGTTCGACTATTACGCCAAGGAGTTCAAAGATCCGGAAACCGGCAAGGCACCGACCACCGCGCTTGAATTCTCGGAGATTGCAGCCAAGATGACCAGTGCACCACTGTGGATGGCCAAGGAGCCACTCAAGGGTGATGCCCCCATCAGCGGTTGGGCCGACTTCAAAAAGAAGGGTATGTTCAGCGGCCCCAAATACACGCTCAAAAAGGGCTGGGGTGGCAAGTTCAACACGCCGACCAAGAAGTTTGAGTTTTACAGCGAGTCGCTTAAAAAAGGCCTGCTGGAACACGCCAAGAAGTACGAGACCAGCGTCGACGACATCCTGACGGTGAGCGGCTACATGGCGCGCGGCGAAGTGGCCTTTGTACCGCATTATGAAACCGTCAAACGCCATGGCAGCATGGTGGACTTCCCGCTGACCTTTATTGACTACAAGTCGCGGCTGAATCGTGAGGGTCGATCGCAAAACGTGCCTTGGTACCAGGAGTTCAAGAAGGTCGATCCGGGTGACGTGTCCTGGGGCGACGTGGTCAAGATGAACCCGCTTGATGGGGCCAAATTGGGCCTGAAGAACGGTGACAACGTGACCATCACATCCATCACCGGCACGATCAGTTGCCAGCTCAAGTTGTGGGAGGGGGTGCGCCCCGGTACCGTGGCCAAGTGCTTCGGTCAGGGTCACTGGGCTTATGGTCGGGTGGCAGCCAAAGACTTTGCCAAGGCGATCCCCAGAGGCGGGAACAACAACGAGATCCTGGTCGATGACTATGACCGGCTGAGCGGAGCCACCGCCCGCAATGGCGGCTTTACCGGTGTGCGGATTCAGAAGGCCTGATCGCCGAGCAACAATTTAGGAGCAAATCATGTCAAGACTTGGAATGGTCATCGACCTCGCAAAATGCAACGGCTGCGGCGCTTGCGCCTTTGCCTGCAAGACCGAAAACAACACCCGTGACCGCGTGAATGGACAAAGTTTCAATTGGGCCGATTTCCTGATGTACACCGAAGGCACGTTTCCCAACACGAAGCACTTTGTGATGCCGGTGCTGTGTAATCACTGTAGTGATGCACCTTGCGTCACGAAGTGCCCGGGCAATCCGGAAAAAGCAGGTCCGGGCAACCCCTACAAGGCACTGTACAAGACGCCCGAGGGCATTACCATGCACAACCCCGATTTGTGTGTCGGCTGCCGGGAATGCCAGACCAACTGTCCATATAGCCACGAGAAGCTCGACGCATCGAGCCTGGACGGTGGCAGCTACAGCGTCATCAGCTTTAACGCCATGGACGAACACACCCAACCGCGTTGGGCCGATAAAACGTCTGCCATCCCGGGTTGCACCGCTTCCGGTGCCGAAGTTTCGGCGTTGGCCGGTGCCATGCCGCCGATGTTGAACGCCTGGAAGGGCGGCGACCTGCAACCGGTGCGGCAGGATGATGTGGTCGAGAAGTGCACCTTCTGCTACCACCGCGTGCTCAACGGCCTGCAGCCAGCCTGTGTGGAGGTGTGCCCTGCCAAAGCGCGTATCTTTGGTGACCAGGATGACCCGAATACAGAAATTGCGCAAATCCTGAAGATGGAGAAATCATTCCGCCTGCAGGAAGAAAAGGGCACAAAACCCAATGTACATTACATTGGAAAGTACAGTCCTCGCGCATGATGGGTCTGACTTCAGTTGCCATGGGAGCCAGCTTGATGGCTCCCCCTTTTTGTGCCCAAGGAGAACCCATGTCCGAATTCGCGCCTGATAAAGCCAGTGCAAGAGAGGACTTGTTTCGGTTTTTGTCCGCTTGTTTCTACGAACCAGCACCGGAGTTTGCAGAGGAAAAGTTGTTTGACTCCATCAGGCTGGCTGCCAACACGGTGCACCCGGATCTTGCCGAGCCGGCTCGCCGACTGGGGGAGGCGTTTGTCGCGCAGGACCTGCAGTCCTTGCTGGTGGACTACACGCGGCTTTTTCTTGGCCCCATTGAAGCGCTTGCCAGTCCATACGGCGCGTCCTGGTTGAATCTGCCAACTGTGACCGATGACAATCCACCCCCGGCTGTTCTGGCGTTGTACAGCGCAGGTGGTTTTGAGATTGATCCTGAGTTCCGGGAATTGCCTGACCATGTGGCCGTGGAATTGGAGTTTTTGTACCTGCTCACGTTTAACAGCAACCGGGCTCAGGCTGCCGACAAAGCTGATGAACTGGCCGACCTGGACCTGCTGCGAAGTCGTTTTCTTGGCGAACATCTGGGCGTCTGGATAGGGCCTTTTGCCGCTGCGATCAAACAGGGCGCAGCAACCGTTTTTTATCGTGAATTGGCCGAATTCACGGAACGATTCCTCCAGTTCGAATCTGTATCGGTTGATCTATGTCAATCACGTTTGAACGCATCGGTCGCTAGAATCAAGCCCAATTAAGTACTTTTTCGAAATATTTTTTGCGTGTTATCCATTTCACCTCAGGAGTTAAACAATGTTCAAATCCTCTCTCGCCCTCGCCAGTGCATCCGCTGTGCTGGCTTTTGCTTGCCTGACACCCGCGCACGCTGCGCCGGACGAAGACGCAGCAAAAGCCTTGATGAAAGCCAACGACTGCACCAAATGTCATGCACCAGCCAAGACCAAAAAAGGCCCATCATTGAAGAAAATTGCCGAGAAGTACAAAGGCAAGGCTGATGCTCAGGACAAGCTTGTGACCAACTTCACGACAGCCCCCATGGTCAAACTGGCCGATGGCACCGAAGAGAAACACAAAGTCATCGACAGCAAAGACGCCAAAGAACTGAAAAACCTGGCCGACTGGATTCTGACTCAATAATCTAGCGATGATTTCGGCAAGCTCGTGGCCACTGTCCTTACAGACCGTGGCCATTTTCATTTGTTAATCGGTATTGAATCATGCGACTCAAATCCTCACTTCTTTTAGGCGGGTTGGTCTGGCTGCTGGCCACCTGCCTGAGCTTGTCGGCGCTGGCGGCCAGCCCGGTGGCTGAAGCTGCTCCCGTCCAGCTTGACAACGCGACTTGCCTGAGCTGCCACAATGGCAAAAAGGACAAACTTGAAGTGCCCGGAAGCGACGGTGAGGCACGTGAGCTGCGTGCTGTCATGCCGGACAAATTTGGTCAAAGTGTCCATGCCAAGATGACCTGTGTGGCCTGCCACGCCGACATCAAGGACAACGCCGAAAATGCCAATGCCAATGCCAATGCCCATGCCAAAGACCCGGCGCTGAAACTCGCCAAGGTCGATTGCGCAGGCTGTCACCAGCAACTGTGGGACGACGCCCAAAAGGCGGGCACCGCCCAGACCGGGTCGCGGCTTGAACTGGTGGTCAAAAATATCGACGCTTACAAAGCCTCGTTCCATGCCCGGCCCAATGCGGACGATCCCACCCTCCCGAATGCCTCATGCGACAACTGCCACGACACGCACAGCTTCAATGTGCCTGCCAAGAAGACGCCGGAGTATGACCAATGGCGCTTGGGCATTGCCACCAACTGTGGCAGTTGCCACGAGGACCAGCTTGACTCTTATTCCGGCTCGGTTCACGGCCAGGAAGTCCTGGAAAAGAAAAATGTCAAGGCTGCCGTTTGTACCGACTGCCATTCCTCACACGCCATCACCAGTTCAAGCACTGACCCTTTCAAACTGGCGGTCACAGACCAATGCGGTTCCTGCCACGAGGAAAGCCTGAAAACCTACATGGGCACCTACCATGGTCAGATCAGCACGCTCGGTTATGCGTACACGGCCAAGTGTTATGACTGCCACGGGAGTCACAAGATATTGAGGGCTGACGACCCGAAATCCATGGTGAACGCCAATAACCGGCTGAAAACCTGTCAGTCCTGCCACAGCGGCAAGAAAGACCTGGCACTGGCGCCTGACGGTTTTGTCACTTACCAGCCCCATGGTCACGCAAGCGACTTCGACAAATACCCCCAGATTTGGGTGGCCTGGCAAATCATGCTGCAGTTGCTGGTGGGCACTTTTGGCTTCTTCTGGCTGCATACCCTGCTGTGGTTCTACCGTGAATTCAAGGAACGCAAGCAAACCAGCCACCATCGCCGTATCACGGCCGAAGCCTTGCCTGAAAACCTTAAGGGCAAGCACGTCAGACGCTTCAGCCGCACCTGGCGCATTGCACACATCACTTTTGCCCTTAGCTTGATGGTGTTGACACTGACCGGCATGCCGTTGTTCTACCCGGATGTGGCCTGGGCGCCAGCCATCATGACGGCACTGGGTGGGCCGCACACGGCGGGCCTTATCCACCGCACCGCCGCAGTGATTTTTGCTGGCGTGTTCTTATGGCACCTGTTCTACGTCGGCATCCGACTGGCGCGCGACTGGAAAAACTTCAATATCTTTGGCCCGAATTCGCTGGTTCCCAACCTGCAGGACGGCAAAGACATGATCGCCATGTTCAAGTGGTTCTTCGGCATGGGCCCGCGTCCCAAGTTTGACCGCTGGACCTACTGGGAAAAGTTTGACTACTGGGCTCCGTTCTGGGGGGTGACCATCATTGGTGTGAGTGGCCTGATGATGTGGCTTCCCAACTTCTTCGGCGCCTTCCTGCCGGGCTGGGTGTTCAACGTGGCGGCCATCTTCCATGCTGAAGAAGCGTTCCTGGCGGTGGTGTTCCTGTTCACTGTGCACTTTTTCAACAACCACTTCCGGCCAGATAAATTCCCGCTGGGCGAGGTGATGTTTATCGGCACCTTCTCGATTGAAGAGTTTAAGCACGACCACGCGGTGGAATATGAACGGCTGGTGGCCACTGGCGAACTGGAGAAATACCTGGTGGACGCACCCTCAGCGTTCAAGTTCAAAGCCTCGAAGGTGCTGGGTTTTGTGCTGATCACCATCGGTCTGACCCTGCTGACGCTGGTCGGAATAGGCTTCTTCACGACGGTCTGAAAATGAAAATGTTTGGCATTGCCGGACATTCCGGCATGGGCAAGACCACACTGCTGGAACGCTTGGTGCCTGCAATCGCAGCAAGTGGTCTGGTGGTGTCCCTGATCAAGCACAGCCACAAAAATATCGACATCGACCGCCCGGGCAAGGACTCTTACCGCCTGCGTGAGTCGGGCTGCAAGGAGGTGCTGCTGTTGGGTAACGACCGCTGGGCCTTGATGCACGAATTGCGCGGTGCGCCAGAGCCATCCCTAGACTATCTGCTTGACCGTATGCAGCACTGCGATCTGGTGCTGATTGAAGGCTTCAAGAATGGTAATTTTCCCAAGCTGGAAGTGTGGCGAGCCTCTGAAAACAAAGACACACTCTGGCCCGACTGGCCCGACATTGTGGCCATTGCCAGCGACACGCCGCCTGATTCACCAGCTCAGGCTGCTGTGACACCGGGCTTGGCCCATCTGGACTTGTCCGATATGCCATCCATTGCGGAATTTGTGGTGGCACACGCCCATGAGCGTTGAGACCCGCTAGCTCGCGGGTTCATTTTTCTTCACCTTAGCCTTACACAAAAGTTGGTTTCGTCAACATCGCGTTGACACGTCTGGGCTCAAATTGTGCCTGGGGTAGAACTCGACCCGTACCCCAATGAAGCAAAGCCCTGGGTCAAGTGATTGACCTTGCAATTGCTCCTTGACGGGTGGTTGAGCCGGAGAAAAACATGGCATTGATACAAGCGAAAAACATCACCAAAAACTATACCGTGGGTGACCAGCAGGTGCCCGCGCTCAGGGGCATCAGCTTCGAGATCGGCGAGGGCGCTTTTGCCGCTTTTGTTGGCCCCTCGGGCAGCGGCAAGTCAACGCTGCTCAACCTGATTGGCTGCCTGGATCACCCCAGCGGCGGAACCCTGCTGGTGCATGGTACCGACATCAGCACCCTGTCGCGCAGCGCTGCGGCCACTTTTCGCGGTGAGCACCTGGGTTTTGTGTTCCAGGACTTCAACCTGGTGCCGGTACTCAGCGCCTATGAAAACATCGAGTACCCGCTGTTGATGGTGCGTGGTTGGAGTGATGCCAAGCGGCGCGAGCAGGTCAACCGGATGATTGCCGCCGTCGACATGACCGAGCATGCCCACAAACGGCCGGACCAACTCTCGGGCGGTCAAAAGCAACGTGTGGCCGTGGCTCGGGCCTTGGTCGGTGAGCCCAAGCTGGTGCTGGCCGACGAGCCCACCGCCAACCTTGACCACGACACCGCCTACAAGGTGCTGAACCTGATGAAGGCCATGCGCGACGACTTTGGCACCAGTTTTATTTTTTCTACCCACGACGCCAAAATCATGCATGAAGCCGAACAAATATTCACGCTTGAAGACGGTCGCCTGCTGACCCAAGGAGTCGCCGCATGAGCTCTACCCTGAAACTGGCGCTGCGTAATTTATTGCGCTACCAGCGTCGCACCCTGCTCACCGCCTTGCTGATCACGCTGGGGGTGGTGGCGTTGCTGTTGTTTGTGGCGGCCGCCGGGTCCTTCAAACAAACCATGGTGGGGTCGATCACCGACAGCATGCTGGGCCATTTGCAGGTGCACCGCAAGGGCTACACCGCGTCCATGGACAACCTGCCGCTGACCATGAGCCTGCAGCCCCGCGCGGTTGACATGATTGAAGAAGCCCTCAAGGCCGACCCTGCCGTGCTGGCCTATTCCAAGCGCGTCAAGCTCGGCGCCATGTTCAGCAACTTTACCGAGAACAGCAGCATCCGCCTGAACGGCGTGGATGCCACCGCCGAAGACGCCGCCGTGCCGGCGCTGCGCCAACGTATCAGCGAGGGCGACAAGACCGGGCCTCTGGTAGAACCCGGCAAGGTGCTGGTACCGGCGCTGCTGGCGCGCGGCATGAAGGTCAAGCTGGGAGACTCGGTGGTGCTGGTGGCCACCAACGCGTCGGGCTCGGTCAACGGCAAGACCTTTGTGGTGGGTGGCATTCTGGAAGGCATTACCGGCCCGGGCGGGCGTGATGGCTACATCGACATCAAAGATGCCCGTGAACTGCTGCGCATGGACAAGGAGGAGGTGATGGAAGTCGCGGTGCGATTAAAAGACATCGATGCCTTGCCCGCTACCAGCAAGCGTTTGCGTACGGCGCTGGAGACCACCATCCGCAACAAGGACGACAAGCCCGCTACTGAAGGGAATTGAGATATTCAAAGAGAAAACGGCGCGATAAATCGGGATTTAAGGGGATTGGGCTGGATAAAACGGGACGTGTTTTTGAAATAAGTTTTTCTGTGGCGAAATAGAACCGACCACGCGATTTTCACCTTTATTCGGCGGCTGATAAAGTCGGTCACAGACCTTCTGACAGGAAGGTGTCGATGATATCTAGAACGGCATTTTCGTCATCCGGGGCCAGGTTCCCGGTATCGGGGTCAGCGAACAGCAGGCCGCGTCGTGGCATATTTTTGGTGCCCCATTCGTGGTACGCGGCGTAGACGTCTTTGCTTTTGCTGGCCACGGCGCCGAAGCCGACGCGCACGCTGCTCTTGTCGGCGCTGAAATTCAGGCTTTGCAGCATGGCGCCGTGACGTTGCAGTATCTTGCCAATTCCGTCATTGGGGTAATTGTCCTTGGTGCTTTGGGTCCAAGTTTCCCATGGGTGGCCCAGCGGGTCGCTGCGGGTCTCGAAGCGGGCGCTGACGCGGCTGTTGAGTTCCTGGCCAATGCTGTCCATGACTGGTGTCAAGTCAGCCATGCGTTTTTGCAGCTTATTCAGAACGTCGGTAACGGGTTTGCTGTCAACGGTAACGGTAAGCATGTGAATCCCCTGCAATTAATGGGTCCGCGGCCGTAAAATCGCAACGAGCTGAACACGGGGCGCGAAAGCGGTTGGTGCTGCACCTATAACCGCCTGAAAGTTGACGGCCGTATGCAGATATCGGAAGGGGTTTTTCCCCCGTGTTCAAGTTCCATCGTAAATTCTGTCGCCTTCGCGTAGCACGTTCATGCCCTTGCGATCACGTTGCATCATGTTCCAGAAGATGCTGCCATCGGGCTCCAACAGCACCAACACCAGTAAATCATATTTTGCTCCGGCAAACAGCTTAATGTAGCGATGCCGCACCGTGGCGTCGTCATATCTGGTAGCCCACACCTCGGTCGGATTGCGCAGGGTCGGCAATATGAAGTTGGCAAAACGCTCCCGTTGATCGGTGCGTTTTGCAACCACATGCGGCAAAGTCAAGTCGTTCAACATCACCATTTCAACCGGCGTTTGCACCAGGACGCTGCCACCGGCCTCTATGCCCAGCGCAGTGCGGATGGTGCCAAGGGCCGCTTCAGCTGATGCCGCGCCTGCCAGCATTTCGGGGGCGGTCGCCGCAGACTGGAAGGTGCGCAGATCCAACAGGCCCAATGATTTCCAGTTGGGTTGGTCCGCTATGGCTTTGGCGACGGCCGGTATCGACACCCCGGCGACTTTGGCGGCATTGGCCAGCACTGGACTGAGCGCGGCCAGCTTGTCATCGACAACCTGACGTTGCTGCTGGCGGGCGCTGGCCAGGCCGGGGTTGTAGCCAAAGCCGGGGTCGATGCCGACCGGGATGCTTTTGATCTGGCCGCTGCGCTTGTCCAGCCAGTCGCGCATGACCACATCGGGGGCGGTCTTTTTCATGGCCTCGCCGGTGGGCGTGCGGCCGGCGTCGAAATCACGCTGGCTGACGGCGACGATGCGGCAGCGGCAGCGCCAGCCATTGGGCGGGGTGTGGGTGTGCCAGAAGGCGTCGTCGACCGGCAGCGTCACGTTGTCCCAGGCACGATGGGCCGGGCGCACCTTGTCGTCGCGCTGGGTGATGTAGCGCCCATAGGGGTGGCTGCGCTTTGTGCGTTGGATGCGCTCCCACTGCCCGGCGGCATAGGCCATGCGGGTGTTGGTGTCAAAAATCAGCTTGAGGCGGGCCGGGTCAAACGTGGTTTTCAGGACCTCGCCGGTCGCGGGTTCGATGACTTCCTTTTCGCCCCACCAGCCGGCCTGTTGCAACAGTGTCTTGCTGTCGCGCAGGAAGTCGCGCCGTGACAGGTCACCGCCCACGCTCTTGGTGATCTGGGCTTGTATATCTTGCAGTAAATCGGCGCGCGCCAGGCGGCTCACGGTGAATTGCTTAGCGTGCTCGTCCTGCCACAGGTCTTGCCATCCGAAAGTTTGCGTGACGCTATCGCGGCGCTGCAGATAGGCCACCGCCTCGGCCGGTGTGAGCTTTTGCAGGGCGGCAAATTCTTGAGCTGGGCTTGGCATGATGGTCAGGCGGTCTCAATGCCGGCACTGCCAGCCAGGCGCGCTGTGAAGGTGGCGCGTGTGAGCGCCTGCGCCAAAAAATCGACATCGGTGCTGGACAGCATGGCGGGCAGGCGTGCAATCAATTGCTCGGCGGTTTCGCCTGCGGCCACAGATGCGTCGATGATGCGTTGCAGCTCGCTGGCGGCAGGGTCTACCAAAGGTTGCCATTGAGCCAGCTCAGCATTGACCAAGGTATCAATGGCATCTGACTCGGGCTGTGGTCTGGCAGCTTCTGCAAATGCGGCGGTGCCATCCAAGGCGGCTGCCTGGCCGGTGGTAGTCGGCCCTACCGGTTTATTTGGCGTTGTCTCAATGTCGCCATCCTCCAAACCATACGTCCGCTGCCAATAAGACGGGGTAAAACGCACACCAGAATCTGTTAGCACCTTGTCGCGCTTGGCCTGCACGTCGTTAACTACTTCCTGCTCGAACAACTCGAACTTTGGCGCTGGCGCCGCATCGCCTTCGTTAAGATCAACTATCCAGCGCAGCAATTGATTGATGTTGGCCTCGACCAGACGCGCATCGCCGTCGCGCAGGTCTTTGGCCACCTCAAGCCCGGCGGTTGCGCTGGCCCGGTTGGCGCTGGCCTCGGTGCTCTGGTTTTGCCCCAGCAAAGCAATGGCCACCTCGGAACGGCAGAACATCAACAAACGTTCGTACAAGTCGGCACTGACGCCTTTGCCACCGGCCTCGACAATCTCCACACTGGCGTCATCTGGCACCACGGCAACGGCGTCCTGCACCATGGCCTCTAGCTTGTCGAGCAGCTTTTCTTGTTCGGGGCCCGGTGTGCCGCGCGGCGTTTTGCCGACCACCCAGGGCGTGCCGAACTTCTCGGTAAATGTCACCCAGAACTTGAGGCCACCGCGCTTGAACACCGTGGGCCAAAAACACATGCTCAAGTCGGGAAAGCCATAAGGGTTGGCATAACTGGCATCCTGCGCGGGTACCAGAAATTTGCGTGCAGCCACTGCCTCGCCAAACAGAGGGTGCTCACGGCTCTTGAAGCGCAATTGCGCATCGGCATCAAAGTTGAACCACTGCACCGGCTTGGCTAGCACTTGTTGTGGCACGATCGGTCCGGCGCCGGGTGGGGTCCAGATGATTTCAAGCGGTTGCCAGCCCAGCAGCACAGCCTCAAGCGACTCGTGCAGCAAGCGGCGCATGTCCAAGCGTTTGAGCACAGTTTCAGCCAGCTTGGCAGTGCGGGCGCTGGCGCCATTGCGCTCAATGCGCCACTCCAAGCCCTGCACGGCAGCCTTGCGTCGACGAATGCAGCCGCCCACGTGGGCGTCAGAGCGCAAGTCGTTGTAGACGCTGATGTCCTTGCCTTGTTTTTTTAGGATCGGGTCGGGGTTGGGCAGGTACATGCCCAGTGCGAAGAAGTCAGGACTGCGATCGCGCGTGGCAATGTGGTCGCTCAGGTGCTGCCTGGGCTCGGCAAAGCTGACGTATTGGGTGGGTGAAACATAGAGGCCTTTGGGTTTCATGGTGTGCAAACTCTTTTCTAATAACCCTGCAGGGAAGTGGCCAGGCTATCGCGCCGGGGACGGCTGGTCACGGTGACCGGCCCTTTGTTGATCTCGCGGCTGGCAAAGTAGGCCAGTGCCACAGCCACAGCGGCATCACCGTGGCGTTTTCCTTTGTCTTCGCCGGTGCTGCGGGTGTCGGGAATGCGTGGCACACCGCGCACCACTTGAACGGCGCGCAAGTCGGCCAGGGTGTCGGCGTCTTTGGGCAAGTCGGTCAAGTTGCCGTCTTCCAGCGCCGCCTTGACCGGCGGCATGTGCTCGCGGTACCAGCCCTCGGTCAACATGACCTGCTGAATGCGACTGACGCCGTATTTCTGCATTGCTCGCTCGGCCAGGTACTGACCGTTTCCCCGCGCGTCAAAGGCACCGCCGGTGAAGCGCGGCAGGCGGTCGAGCAGGAAGTAGCAAACCTGTTCTTGCTGCTGGAACGGCACATTGCGCAGCTCCACGGTGAACGGCACGCGGCGCACCAGGTTCTGGTGCTGGATCAGCGGCACGTGCACCGAGAGGTCGCCCGTGCGGCCGAAGTCTTCGCCGTCGAAGCTGATCGCATCGGACTGCAGGCGCTCCAGGTGGGGGCGCATCTGGGCGGTGAGCCAGTCGTTGCAGTCAGCGGTTCGGATGCCGTCGCTCAGCAGCTCGAAGCCCGCCTTGCACTCCCAGCGCAGCACCGGCGTGTCGGCCGACATGCGCAGCTCAATCAAGGCACGTGACAACCAGGCGCCCGTGCCGTTGGAGGGAATGCAGTCCAACTCTTGAGACGCGCCGGCCCCGTAGAAGCCATACACGCGGGCCACCCAGGCGTTTTGCTCATCCTGTGCCCAAGGCTTGCCAAGACGCATACACACACGCCGATACAGGTCATCTTCAACGGCCTCCATGAACGTGACTCGATGCACGGTCCCCAGGATGCGCCCTGCACGAATGTCAGTGATCTTTTCATTGAATGGGTTGTCGGCGCCAAAGTGGGTGCTGATGACATGTACCTGACCACCCCAGATCAGCATGGCCATAGCCGCATCTAGCAACTCTTGAAGCTTCTCATGAAAGCCCGCCTCGTCGATCACGATCACGCCCTGACGCCCGCGCAGGTTGCTTGGGCGGCTGCTTAGCGCGACGATGCGGCACCCCGAAGGGAAGCGGATGGTGTAGGTCTTGATCGCCTTGTCTTCCTCGCTCTCGCCGTCCCAAAAACCCTCGTCAATCTCGCCCGCTGCGCGGTTGAACACCCGCGCCCACATCGCGCATGCCTGGATGTACTCGACCGTCATGTCCTGGTTGTAGGCGATGTAATAGACGTTTTGTCCACCGGCGGAGCGGTCGCTGGCCGCCGTCAGAACGTTGTCTGAGGCCTCGGCCCAGGTGATGCCGGTGCGGCGGCTTTTCTCAATGAACTTGACCGGCGACTTATCGGCCACCCAGCGTTGCTGGTAGCCCATGAGCACGGCCGCCGGAACCGGCGCAAGCGCGGTGTTCGGGATCTCGACGGGGACGGCGGCGGTGGTCATTAGGCGCGGCCTTTCGGCATCTCCAGAAACACGCCGCGATCGCCCAGCTTGCGCAGCCCCTGAACGCAGTCGAACCCCCAGGAAAACAGCGCGGTACCTGCACCGCATCGGCTCTTTTTGTGCTTGTTTTCATGACCGGGAATGAACTCGACACGCCCCGCCAAAAAGCACACAGCGTCTGCCGATCGCATGGCCGCCTGAAACCAGCTGGCGTCTGTGCGGGAAAAGACGAGAGCGATGCCACACCGGTGCTCGGCCATCCGCTTTACCCAGACGCCAGTGTCTGGACCATATGGCGGATTCAGCCAAACGCGGCCCGCCCAGTGCCGCTTCAGGCCATCGTCAAACACGGTGTATTTGATGGCAGCGGGAACCATGGACTCCATGTCGTGAGGGCTGCACGGATCCATGTCGAACGTGAGACCGAGCGCCGCAAAAATCCAGGCGGGCGTGTACCACTCGACGCTCTTGTGTTTGGGATGCACGCGGGCATCACCGAACATCCCGCTCATGCCGCAATCCCCAAAATCTCGCGCCTGATCTGCTCGGCGGCGTCGCCGCTCAGGCCACCGCTTTTGGCGATCTTGTCGACGGTCTCGGCGGCGGCTTTGGCGCGGGCGCGGGCTTGCGCCTGGAACTGCTTGAGGCCGATGCTGGATCGGGTCAGCGTGGCGATGTTCTTGGCGGCGCTACTGAGCATGGCTACGCGCTCTCCCGGGTCTGCCTTGGATTCGGGGTCATCGGCTTCCTGCAGCGACAAAATGGCCTCAAACAACTCGGTCTGCACCAGTGCAGTCAGCGCCTCGCTGCGCGCGTCCTGGTCATCGCCGGCCTGTGCCTGGATCAGCTTGGCGGCTTCGGTGCTGGCCTTGATGGCTGACAGGCGGCGGTCCAGCTTGCTGCCGTAGCGGTGCAGCGCGCTGCGGCTGGGCAGGTTGCCGCCGTGCGATGCGGCGGGAAAGCGCGCTTGCAGGTCGACGATCAGTTCGTCAAGCGTTTGCGCGCCGGTGGCCAGCATGGCCTCGATGTAGGCCTTGACGTCCAGCGGCAGGCGGGCAATGGTGCTCTTGCGGCCCATGGCTTACCAGTACTTTGCGGGCCGGGCAATGCCAGGCTCGCACGTCACGGTGTACTCGGCCACGTCCACACCAAAGCGGCTCAGCTCGGCGTGCCAGCGGCCGCTGGGTTGCTTGTCGAGTTTGATCAGCTCGCGCTCGTGCAAATAATCCATTTCGCGGCGTAGCTCCAGCGCGGTGGCATCGGGGTACTCGCTCTGCGCTACCGACAGCACCAGGCCCTCATAGGCGCCGATCGGGCGGGCGTTGTTGAGCGTGAGCAAAATCAGCCAGCGCAGGGCTTCGCGGCGCAGTCGGGCGTGGTCGATGTCAGACATACAAATTCTCCAGGTTACAAAGTCGTTTTAAAAGCCCGCAGCAAGGCGTTTTCCAGCTTCATGCCCACGCCGTCGACCTTGGCCTCCAGCGTGCTCTGGCCACGGATGTAGTCTTCGCGGCGCACGTAGTGCAGGGGCATGTCGGCCTTCATGGTGAGCAGCTCGCGCTCCACGCGCTGCCACTGGCCGGTATCGGCTTTGGCAGATGCATCCAGCGTGTCGAGGCGGGTGTTGAGCTTGTCGTATTGCGCGGTGCTGGTCACGTCCTGCACGCGGAAATGCTCGTTGAGCTCACGCTTGATGTCATTGCGGTACTGAATGGCAATCACCTTCATCAGCGCCCACAGGCCGCCGATGCCGGCAATCACCACAAAAATAATATTGCTCAAGTTGAATTCAACAATCATGGTGCGGTGCCCTGGGCTGCGATGTAATCAATCAAACGCTGGTGCCGGAGCCGGTCACTGGCGCAGGCTTGGGCGTTGGCGGTGTGGTTGGCCCAGGCCGCTGCAATGCTGACCCCGGCATCAAGAGCACAGGCGGGGTTGGTGGGGTCAGCAGCTCCGCAGGCACCTGCAGGCGTATCGGCGCCAACAAGGGCGCTGTTCCACAGCCAGACGCTGCCAGCACTAAGGCTGACAGCAGCGCCAGCATCATCAGCGACAGCAGCCGGCCCGCCATTAGTTTGCGTTTCGGGTTGGCGGCCGGGAGCCACAGCACCACCAGGCACAACGCCAGTGGCACAAGCAGCACGGACACCATCATGCCAAACCACCAAAGGGCCTCGATTTGTGAATGCATCAAACTTCTCCTTTAAATCCGAATAACTCTTTTGCAACGCCAGCTGCTCATCAATGGCCTGGCGTGCTGCTTTCTGGCTGCGCAATTGCTCGGCCTGCACCGCCAGTGCCTGCGCACGCGCCTGTTGTGCCTGGCGTGCTTGCCAGGCGTTGTCGCTGTATTGGTAGCCGCTGTAAAAACCAAAGGCTATCCACGCCAGCATCAGCAGCGGAAGAAACCACCAGGTGGAAAATAATTTGTTCATTGGGTGGCTCCTGTGGATTGCCGCGCTTCGCTCGCAATGACGGGAGCGAGGCTTGCATTGACGGACGGCCCCAGGCATTGGCGGTGCAGGCGCAGGCGGCGCTCCCACAAGCCGGGGCACTGCTTGTTGCCGGGCGTGGAGCAATCCACATCACCCGCCTTTTTCCACATCAGAATGGCATCGCAGGCGCCCTGGTAGTCATACGCATTCAGGCGCTGCACCAGCGTGCTCGGGCCGCCACGCTTGCTCTCGCAAAACCCGTCAACAACACCCGACTTGCCCCGACCGATGTTGTAGGCCAGGTTGACGTAAGCGTCGTACTCGTATTGGTGCAGTGGCACATGCACGCATTGCTTGAGGGCGCCTTCAAACTTTTGAATGTCGGTGAGCGCACGCTGCAGCGCCTTGACCGGCGTGGTGGTGCTGCTCATGGTGATGTCACGGCCCGTGGTGCCAAATCCGTTGGTGGGAACGGCCACGCCCTTGACCGGATCGGGCACGGCGCGCGAGGTGTAACCCTCATCCACGGCAATGCCAACCAGCCCGGCTGCGGACAGCACCAGGACGGCGATCAGGGAGCGGTTGTTAATGGTCATGCACCACACTGTGCCGCGCGCGCACGGGCACCAATAACTAAAACGTTTTAGTTATTGCGGGGCACGAGTGGGGTTGAAACTTGAGTCCCCTAAACCCTCAATTCACCTGGAAAACCATGAAATCTACCTTTCGAAACCTGACCTTTTGTTTATTTGCTGCGGCCTGCATGGCGGGCATCGCGGGCCTGACCGCTTGTGGCGGAAAAACAGCCGAGGAAAAGATCGCCCAGCAAGTCACAGAAAACGTCCATGCGCTCACGTCTGACGAGCGCCCGCTGGCACAAACCAATGCGAAAGCCTTCTTTGAAAAAGAATTTCCCGTGCAAACCAAAGACGGGTCTCTGACCAAAGAGCGCGGCTCGTTTCTGGAATGCCGCCCCAGCGACAGCAACTTCAACGGACTGGTCACCTGCAAAGGGCTGGTGCCGCAACTGGCCGGCGGCTTCAAGGAGATCACGCGGTATTGCGGCTACCGAAAAGAGCTGGTGGGCTGCAGTGACGAAGACACCGTAGCCAAATAACATGCTGCTGCTCAACATCTCCATGGTGTTGATCCTGGCTGCTGGCTGCTACCTGGCCGGGGTCATCACCCTGCCAGTGTGGCGGCACTGGCGCAAATCAAATCGCTACGCGCCTGAAAAAGAGATGCAGAAAACTGACCCTGCAGAAACGCCAGCAGCATGCGATTGTCACAGCATGGGTCATCCAGAACAATGCGCTGAGCAAGCCGGTTGCCGCTGGCTTGCGAAGTTAAAGCGGTTGTAAGAATGATTCTGCTCGGCATCTTCCTGTGGGCGCTGATGGCTGATCATCCATTTGTTGCCATCTTGATCCTGTTGCACATGGTGCTTGCAGATTAAAGCCTCAGGCTTGCAATGACTTCGACGCATCCATCACCGCCACCTCAAGCTGGTTCAACACATCGCGCCAGGCAGTTACCGCATCGGCGCTTAAATTTTTCTCGTACCGGATCACCATCTCGGCACGGGCTGTGGCCTGGTAAAAATCCTTTGCCAAGGGCCGCACGTCGTGCAAACCAATCAAGGCAACGCAATAAGCTTGCGCAGCAGCGCTTGCGGCTGAATCTGATTCGGCTGGTCTTGGGGCTATCGGACTCGCCCCAGCCGTGCGCAAATCCAACTCATCACGAATCAGGTTTTGCGCCCGCAACACATGCGCCCACAACTCCCGCAGCCTGGCCTCGCGCAGCTCACACATTCTCTTGGCCTCGCTTCGTTGCCATTGCAACGCTTCTGTCTGCGCTGTACGGTCTGCTAGTTTGGCGGCTGCTGACGTGGCTAAGATTTGGGTCATAAGCGCAGCCACCAACGCCCCACCGGCACTGATCAACGCCACCCATACAAGCTCATTGCTCATTGCATCACTTCCTGGTTAAAAACTTCTTATCGCTTCGCACAGGCCTTTGCTTGTGCGAACACTGGTTTGAATCCAACCATCGACATGGGTGGCGTGTCATGCAATTGGTCATATGGCCAAAATCGCAGACGCATCCTGAGTTGGCTTCCGGTTTCCAGTTGCGAGAGCAGGGCCGGTGTTGATGCGTCGGAAAATCCGACCGCATGGGCGTTAATTTTTTGATTGAACGGTGTGAACTCTTTCTCGTCCACCTTGACCCCCATGTCGCTAATGTCGTTGTGAAATAAGCTGCTGGAGGCCTCGGAGGTGCGAGCTGTAAGCGCTACTGACCCAGCGGAATTCATGGCGATTTGAAACCATACGTGCGCAAATCCACTGTTGTTTCCACGATACCCAGTCGAGATGATGGGAGAGACAACAAAGCAGAACTCGCGCCCGGTCATTGAATCTTTATTTTCCGAGAATCGCCATGCTTCGGCCGTGTTGCCCGTGTTGCCCCACGTTTTTACCTGCTCTGCTACCTTGCTTGCATTGGCACATGGCGCATCCTGAAACGCCACCTTGCCATCGGCCCCGGTGCATTTGTTGATGGCCCAGGCCGGGGCGCACAGGACGGCCAGCAGGGCAACGATGACGAGTGGATATGGCTTCATGATTTCTCCCTGGTTGTTGAGTGTTGTCGTTAGCGCTTTTTCAGGTAATTCGTCATTGCATCGGCGCCTTTGGCCTTGGCCGCTTCCCAGGCAATAAATTTGGCTTTACGGTCAATTTCCGAAATGGCACGGAGCTGCAGATTGATGTCGGCCTGGTGGCGCTGCAGCTGCTCGTGTTTTGTCTGTAAGTCAGCACGTTTGGCCCGCTTGCAGATCAGCGCGGCGTCGGCGTGCACGCGCGAGCGCCAACCCGCCAGTTGGCATTCAATGACGCTGGCTGGCTGGTGGCCAAACAGCGCCTGCGCCCACGACTGACTGTGATCGAGCAGCCACTGAATCTCAAGCATGGCCTCGTCAAACAAGCCCGCTGCCTGTAGGAACTTGGCCAGACGTGTATCGGCATACTCGCTGCCGCACAGTGCTTTTGCCTGTTGCAGAACAGCCACCGCCGATGCCATGTCCCCCGCCTTTTTGTAAGCGGTGGCCTGCTTGTTCAAGCGGGAGTACTCGCTCTCTTCAAACTTATTGCCCAACTCCACTCCATTGTTTTGTGTCGCATCTGCCGTCAAAGCGCTCGGGGCACGTCGCCCCATCACCTGTCGCCGAAGCATCTGGCGATGTTCTTGCCTTTTCTGATCAAAGCGGTAAACACCCATTGCCACGCCAACCACAACACACATAAACACGAAGAAGATGGCAACATTCATGGCAAGTACTCCTACAGGTTAAAACTTCAAACCCCCGCAGCCCGGCGCACGTCGAGCACATGCCCGCGCAGCTGGTGCAGCTCACGCGGTTCCAGGTCCAGCACCAGGCTGGTGCCAAACTCATAACGCATCCAAATCAACACATCCACCCGCACCGCCTTGGGCAGCGGGCGCATCAGGGCCAGCACCTCGCGCTGGGCGGGCGTCACGTCGCGCTTGGGAGGCTTGCGCTGCCTGCCTTGACGCGCTGGAGGCGCGGGGGGCGCCTGTAGCGCAAACGCCTGCTCTGACAGCTGCAACACCACCGGACCATGGGCATGCAGCGTGTGCTGGTGGGTATGACTGTGTTGGTGCGTGTGGTGGTTGACGGTGTTGTGGTTGCCGTGGATCTGCACCGCGCCTGCGCCCGAGTTCTCTTGTTTTTGTACATCCCTCATTGCTTAAAACTCCCTTGGTTGAATTACTTTTTACGGTGTGACAGCACCGTGTTGCCTGACCCTCTGACTTGTATGGCACCTGGTGCCGTGTTGACCTGGTTGTGGCTGCTCGCTGACGGGCTGGGTGGGCTGGCGCCCGTGGGGGCAGCCATGTCCGCCGACAGCAGACCGGCCGTTTTGATCAATAGGCCTTTTGATTCTGGAGGGCAGCGGCGGTAGCAGTCCAGCAGCACTTGCTCGTCTGGTGGGGGCTTGTGCCGCAGCACCTCAAGTGCGCTCTGCACCATCGCCAGATTGCCAGCAGCCACACCCGTGGCAATGTCGCGCGCAGCCTGCGCGTCATCACCTTTCAGCCCCAAATCAAGCACCCGCGCACTGCTCAGCTTGAGTTGCGTGAGCACAGCGCCCAGTTGCTCGCCGCCGTGCGGGTTGAACATGGCCCCGGTGCCAGTGGCCAGCCAGTGGGCGTTGAGGTTGAGCGTCTGCACCAGACGTCGGGTTTCGTCGGGGTCGAACTTTTTTACCTTGCCTGAGGTGAGGCTTTTGACCCTGTCCAAAGTAACGCCGAGAACGTCCGCCAAGTCCTTTTGCTTGAGTCCGCATTCCTGCATCAAATTTTTCAATAGTGAAGAAATAAGTGAAATATTCATAAAAAACTTTACAAGTGGAATATTTCCACCTTAGAATCCATTACATCAAGCCGAATCAATTATGCATCTCACCACCGACTAGGAGTCACCCCATGAGCGTATCACCCGTCATCTCTGCCGACCAACTCAAAGCCAACTTCGCCCGCGAGGGCAAAACCTTCAGCGGCTGGGCCGAAGCCCGTGGCTATCGCCGCGAAGACGTGTACCGCGTCATCAACGGCCTGACCCGCTGCCGTCGCGGCAAGGTGCACCAGATCGCCGTCGAACTCGGCCTCAAAGCAGCCTGACCCTTTCCCTAAATTTACCCAGGAGCCCACCATGCACACGCTGTTTTCGATGCCAGGCTATAGCAAGCCAACGGGCGTGTACCAAATGCCTTGTTCGTTTGTGGTCACCAGCTACGTGACAGCACCAGAACTGGCTGCCATACGCCTGCAGGACATTGATTGGGCGATCAACGTGATTGAAGGCGTGCGTACCCAGTGGCAGGACGCGAGCCTCACCACCGGACAGGCATTGAAAGCGCTCACGAATGGGACCGGGCATTTGCATGTCGATGGCCAAGTACATAGCAGGGTACATGCCGATCTGATCTTGTTGCAAGAAGCCCACCCGCCGCTGGCTAAGAAATTGCGCGTTGCCATGGCGAAGTTGCAAGCGGTCGCCAATGACTTTCGCAACCACGACCTGTGCGGGTACCCAAGAAAAACCCGTGGCAGCCCGCGTAAAGACCGCACCCCTGACGCTGCGACTGTTTAACCCACCACCCCGGAGATCACCATGACCAAAACCACCCAACTCATGCAAGCCTTTGCCTTTGACAGCCACGCCGTGCGTGTGGTGCAGATCGACGGCCAGCCCTGGTTTGTCGCCAGGGATATTTGCGAATGCCTTGGCATTGACAGAACGGCAATACGTCGACTCGATGACGATGAAAGGGGTGTGCATCTTTTGCACACCACTTCGGGTGATCAAGAGATGGCCGTTATCAACGAATCGGGCCTGTACACCTTGATTCTGCGTTCCAACGGTGCCACCACCCCCGGCACCCCAGCCCACACCTTCCGCAAGTGGGTCACTGCCGAGGTGCTGCCCGCCATGCGTCAAACCGGGCGTTACGCCATGCCGGATGCAGCCCTGGTGCCAGATGACAAACTCGCCCAGCTCCTGGCCGGGGTCGAGAAGCTGCTGGCCGTGCTGCCCGCCATGATGGACGTGCTCACCCAAATGGCCAGCGCCATGCCCAAGATGCTGGCGGCCACCCACCCCCAGCGCGGCAAGCCCACGCGCCGACGCATGCACATGGAAGACGTGGGGCACATCCAGGCGCTGCGGGCCAAGGGCTACACGCTGGATGACCTGGTGCTTGAGACCGAGTTCAGCCAAAGCCAGTGCTGGAGCGTGATCAGCGGGCGCTACAAGGTGCTTGACAGTGGCCGCGTGAGCATTGACCTGCGCAGCGACGCGGCCCGCGCGGCAGATGCAGCGGCCAAGGCCGAGCGTGCCCAAGCCCCGGAAACTGCTGCATGAAAAACCCCCACTTCACCCCCCTTGATGCCGCTGCCATTGAGGCCGGCCTGCGCAGCGCCGCTGCCGACCCCGACCGCATGAGTTCAGACGAAATTAGCCTGGCCCTGGCGCACAAGGTGCCAGACATGGCACGCGGCTTTGCCATTTGCACCACGTACGGTGCCATTGGCATACCGCCGGGCCGCATGGCCGACAAGCTGGCCCGTGCCGTGACGGTGGCCCTGCAGTGCGAGCTGCTGGCCGCCACCAAGCGTGCCGAGTTTGCCAAAGGGGCACACCATGGCTGCTGAAAAAACGCCATCACTCCCAAGCCACACCAAAAAGACCTGCGAACTGTTTCGCCTGCTGGCGGGCTATGACCATGTGGGCCTTGCGCCGGGTGAAATTGCCAAGGCACTGGGCGTGGGTGCACCGTGGGTCAGTGTGAACCTGCCACTGCTGGCTGAACTCGATTTTGTTGAACGCATTCCAGACACACCACGCTGGCGGCTGGGGGTCACATTCATCCGCATTGCCAACACCGCGTTCAGCGCCAACGCCGATGCGCAGGGCGCGCTGCAACAGCGCATGCGCAACATGAGCACATCTTTCTAAACCAACGTATCTCAAGAGGAAACCATGTCAAAAAAAGCCAGCGCCACCCCACCGGTCATCGAAGCCCCGCTGAATGAAGTGGTGGTAGCCGCCAATGCAGACGCACGCCAGCAGCTTGAGGTAATCACCCTGCAAGACCAGCATGACCTCAGTATGCTGGCTACCCAGTTGGGCTATGAAGGCAGCCTGACTGTGGGCGCGATTGAAGACGAGATTCGGTTCTACCAGCAGCGCACCGTGGAGTGCTTGCTGGAAACCGGCAAGCGCCTGCTGCTGCTCAAGCAAATGACACCGCATGGTGAATTTGCGAACCGTGTCGAAATGCTTGGCTTTGCCGAACGCACTGCGCGGCGCTTCATGCAGGCCGCCCATAAAGCAGGCAAATCGGCCACTGTGGCCGTTTTGGCAGGGCGTTCCAAGAACCAAAAAGCCTTCCTGGAGCTGATCACCCACGACGATGACGTGATCGACAACCTGGCCGAGATGGACAACTTTGACCGCATGAGTGCCAGCCAGCTGCGTGAAGCCGCCCGTCAGCTCAAAAAAGACAGCGAGTTTGAGGCAGAAAAGCGCACCAAAGCAGAAACCGAGCGCGACGCTGCCGAGAAGAAGCTGCGCGGCAACCGCCCGGTGATGGTGCCGCTGGATGAGCGCATCACCCCCTTTCAGGTGGAAATCACCGAACGCCAAAGCCTTTTAGAAAAGTGCCTCATGGCACACCACCAGGCCGTGGCCGCGCTTGACAGCTGGCACACCGCCGAAGTCACCGCCCAGCCAGACTACGACCCCGAGCGCTATGCTCCCCTGCCCGATGCTGCCCGCGCCGTGCTGATGCACCTGGTAGATGCCACCGAGCGCACCGCCAGCCTGGTGGGTGCATTACAAGCCAAGATGGACGAACTGTGGGGCACAGACATTGCCGCCGCCCGCCAATACCTGATGCGTGAGACCGGCACCCCTGCCGGGGCACAAAGTGAGTGAGCTGGAGGCGGATACCATGGCACTCGACCCAAAAATCACCGCCTACCTGCGCACCCTGGGTCAGCGGCTTGACGCTGCCCCCAGTGGCTGCACAGCCATGGTGCTTGATGCGGCTGATTTTTTAAAGTGGTCGCCCCAAACCGTGTACCGCCAGCTTAAAAACGCTGTGGGCTGGAGCCCGGTCAACGCCAACGGCAAGCCCCGCAAACCCCGCTCAGACAAGGGCACTACCAGCGTGGCTGAGGAATCACTCACCCTGCTGGGCGCCACCCAGCGCGAGGTGGTGCGCGAAAACGGCAAACAAACCCTGCACACCCCGGCCGCGCGCGGCATGCTGCAGCAAAACGGCTACGCCTTTGGCGTCAGCAACGGCCAGCTCAACAGTCTGCTGCGTGCCCGCCGCCTGAACGTAGCCGCCCAGCAGGTGGCCCGCCCGGTGCAGGCCCTGCGTGCGCCACACCCAAACCACACCCATGAGGTAGACCCCAGCCTGTGCCTGGTGTACTACCTGCGCGGCAAGCAATACATCATTCGTGATGACCAGCTCTACAAAAACAAGTTAGACAAGCTGGCTGATGTCAAGTTCAAATGCTGGCGTTACGTGCTGTACGACAAGGCCAGCGGTACCCTTGTGCCATGGTACTGCGAGGCTGCTGGCGAAACCCAGCACAACTTGTTTGAATTCTTGTTGTATGCCTGGGGCCAGCAGCCTGGCCGTTTGATGCACGGCGTGCCGCTGTACATGCTGTGGGATAAAGGCAGCGCCAACCAGGCTGATGCGGTCAAGAACGCATTGACGGCCATGGGTGTTACCCCCTTGACGCATGAAGCCGGCAACGCCCGCGCCAAAGGCGGCGTAGAGAATGGCAACAACCTGGTAGAAACCCAGTTTGAGTCCCGCCTGCGCTTTGAGCCCGTGGCTGACGTAGCCGCCCTGAATGCCGCAGCCCAGGCCTGGGCCAATGCCTACAACGCCAACCTGATACCCGGCCAAGACACCCGCCTGCGCCGCGCTGGCCTGCCCGTGCCAACCGCCCGCTATGACCTGTGGCAGCTCATAGATGCCGCCACCCAGTTGCGCATATTGCCCCCGCCCGACGTGTGCCGCGCCATGATGGCCGCTAAAGCCGAAGACCGCAAGGTCAAGCCAGACCTGTCTATTACCTTCAAACACCCACAGGCCGAGCGCACGGCGGTCTACATGCTGCGCGGCCTGCCAGGCATCAATGTCGGCGACACCGTGCAAGCCCGCGCCATGGTCTATGGCGACTGCGCCGTGCAGGTGCAAGTGCCCCGCTATGACGGTGCCATGCTCACCTACAAAGTAGAGCCCGAGCGCGCCTTTGATGCATTCGGCCAGCACCTGGATGCCGCCGAGATTGGGCTGGAATACAAGCGCACCACCAAGACCGATGCCGAGCACGTGGCCACCGCCATGGATGCACTGGCCTACCCGGGCATGACGGCTGACGAGGTGACTGCCGCACGCCAAAAACGCAGCACCCCGTTTGAGGGAAAGATCGTTTCCCACGGCTACCTGAAAGCGGTGGAACAACCCACCTATTTGCAGCGCCCAGGCAGCGCCATAGAGACCCCAGCGCACCTGACCCCCCAGGTGGCGCTGCTGGACGCCACCGCCGCCATGTTGCGCATTGTCAATGCCATTGGCCGCTACCTCACCGCCGACGAACACGCCTTTTTGTCAGCCCGCTATGCCGGTGGTGTGCCAGAAGACCAGATCACCACGCTGGTGGCCCAGTTCAGCGCACCGCTTGAGCGCGAGCCGATGCGGGCCGTGGGCGGCTTGCGTGCGGTAGGGGGGTGAGCAGCCATGACCACCAATAACACCGCCCGTGCCCCAGTTTTTGAAACCGGCACCGAAGCCCTGAAAACGTTTGGCATACCCCAGTCTGACCTGTGCAAGGCCACTGGCCTGAGCCGATCAACCGTTAACAGAATATGCGCGCACGGTGAGTGGCCCGCATTTGGTGCTGGACCGGCGCTTGAACACATTGATGCGTATTTGGTCAGGCGTGGCCTGACGCATACCCAGCAGCGCGACGTGATGCAGGCGCTGCATAAAAAGTTGGCCCCAGTGGTCTTGAACACCACTGAGGCCGTTCCCCCAGCCCCAGCAACTGAAACAGAGGAAGAAACCATGTTACTACGCCATCTGCGCTTTAGCGCCAAAGCCTGTGAACACTTTAAGATCGTTCGCGACCCCTTCATCGACGAGCTGCAAAACGCTGACGATGTGTTCATTACCGACGGCATCCGCGAGGTGCGCGCCGCCCTGCGCCAAACCGCCAAATATGGTGGCATGCTGGCGGTGGTGGGTGAGGTGGGCAGCGGCAAAAGTATTTTGCGCCGCGACCTGCACGAGTGGGTCAACCGTGAGGGTGAGCCTATCATTGTGGTGGAACCCTATGTCACCAACATGGAAGACAGCGACACACGCGGCAAAAACCTGCGAGCCAAAGACATTGAGGGCACCGTCATCCGCGCGCTTGACCCCCACACCCGCCTGGCCGCCAATACCCAAGACCGCACGCTGCAAATGCACAAGCTGCTCAAGGCCAGTGCCAAGCTGGGGCAAAAGCATGTCATTGTGGTTGAAGAGGCGCACGCCCTGTCCATCCCCACCCTCAAGCACCTCAAACGCCTGTATGAGCTTGACGATGGTTTTCGCCGCCTGCTGGGCATCATCCTGATCGGCCAGACCGAGCTGGAAGGCAAGCTCTCTGAGCGCAACGCTGAAGTGCGCGAAATGGTAGGCCGCTGCGCCGTGGTGCATGTGGGCGCGCTAGACAACCATGTGGCCGCCTACCTGCGCCACAAGTTTGAGCGGGTGGGGCTGGATGCTGCGGGCCTGATCACCCCCGATGCCATTGAAGAAATCACCGCCCGCCTGCGCCACACTGTGTGCGAGACCTGGGGCGGAAAGCGCACACAGCGTGAGCAAAGCCTGTGCTACCCGCTGGCCATCAACAACCTGGTGACACGCGCCATGAATGAGGCCGTGAAGATCGGCGCGCCCAGGGTAACGGGTGGGCTGATTGCTGCGGCTGTGAAGGGGCAGTGACCATGAAAACCTACCGCCTCACCATCACCATGACAAACGGCGACCAGACCAGTTGCCTGGGCATTTACAGCGACGGCTTTAACGCTGTCATCGCCGCCATCACCAATTTCCCCAACGCCATGCGCATCAGCGCCCGGAGGCTGCCATGAATAAACACCGCACCTGTGACACGCTGGGCGTGTGCCAGGGCCTGAGTGCCCGCCAGTGCCCCGACTGCACCAGCTTTGAGTGCGATGTGCCCTGCAGCCCTGAGCCGCCGCGCCCAACTTACCCATTTGCACCAGGTGTGATCCAGGGCTCCAAAGACGCCCAGTGGAACGGCCTGGGTGAGTCTGACGCCTACCCGTTGGCCACCCGCCAGAGCATTGCAGCCATGCTGCTGGTGCTGCTGCTGGCGGTGCTGGGCAGCGTGGTGGGCGGATTTTTGGCCGGCTACCTGCACCTGCCTGACTTGCCTTCCCTGCCCGACCTGTCTGCGCTGCCAGCCTGGCTGCTGCAGGTGTTGCCAGGATGACTGCGCACCAGGTGCTGATTTTTTAACCACAGGAGATCCCCATGACCGAAACCACCCCAACCCCAGCAGGCTATTGGCTCAACGGCCAAGGCAATCTGATACCCGATGCAAAGGTAAAAACCATCGACAAGCTGTGTGATGAGCTTGTGCGTGCCCTGGCCGCCCGTGCCATAACGCAATCCGAAGCCCTTGAAAAGTTTAAGCGCCAGTCCATGGATGAGGTGCTGGCTTTCCTGGCGCTAAGCCAGTCCGAATACGGTGTTGCGCGTGGTCGAAACAAAGGCAATGTGACCCTGAGCACCTATGACATGACGCTGCGCATCACCCGGTCAATGCAGGACAAGATTGCATTTGGCCCGTCTTTGCTGGCAGCAAAAGAGCTGATTGACGAATGCGCGCAAGAGTGGTCTGTGGATGCCAATGACAACGTCAAGGTCGTCATTCAGCATGCGTTCCAGACCGACCGCGAGGGCAAGATAAATATTGCCAATGTACTGGCCCTGAAGAACTACGAAATCAAAGATGAAAAATGGTTGCGCGCCATGAAAGCCATTGACGATTCGATTAAAACGGTGGGCACCACGCCCTACATCAGGTTCCACAAGCGCAATGAGAAGACGCTGAAATATGAGCCCATCGTGCTTGATTTGGCGGCGCTGTGATCATGGGTATCAGTATCTCAAACCGCAAGCGCGGCATCAGCATCAGAGTAACCGGCAAAGACGCCCAAGCGCTGTTTGAGGTGATGGTGCGTGAACTGGGCGCTGATGACGCCCGGAAACAGGCCGCAAACGCGTCAAACCCCGTCCCAAATCGTCCCAAGGAAAAAATTGATACGGATGGTGCGGCGCTGGGGTTAAGTGGTTTGCAGGGGGCGCTATGAACCGATCAATGCGAAAAGCGATGTTGGATATTGCCGAGCAGGCCAAGGCCCTCGCTGCGGACATGCGTGCATTTGCCGAAAAGCATGACCATCGACCCGTTGTCCAGGTGGTATGCGCTGGCTGCAATAAACTGCTTCCTGAAAGTGATCGCTTCAAAAATCACTGCCAACCCTGCGCTGACGCTTTGAAGGGTTTATACAAATGAGCACGCAAGTCCAAATCACTAACATCACGGTCAAGTCAGTGTGTGGCACCTACCAGACCAACACCGTGCAGGGCATGCGGGCCAGCTGCACGACAGGTGACAGGCAAGCGGCCGAGCGCCTGGGCGAGAAGCTTTACGGTGCGTCACTTGTCAGCGTATCGCAGGTGCCGGTTCGGGGCGACCACACCTGCACGCACTGGAAGCTGTACGCCGAGCCAGTGCATGCCTGGGCCTGGCAGTCCGGTTTGATCGAGTTTGGCCGCGAGGTGCCCGAAGGTGCGATCAGCTTTGCCACAGGCATGGACGTGCCGCTGCGCCAACGGGTGGACGCGGTGGCGCGGCATGGCCAGGGCAAGATCGAAGGCAAGCTGCTGGTGCCTGGTGTGCCAGAGGCCGAGACAGAAAAAGCCAAGGTCGAGACGTTGTATGCGTGGGTGAATTGGTGCGCTAATGCGAATGGCAAAAAGGGATCGAACGGCGTGGTTTTTGCATATACGCTGCCTGCCTGAAGGTCAAGAACCATGACCAAACCCGCCCCGCGTCAATCTCACCTGGCCGCGATCCACTGCGCGCAAAAGGCGTTGGGCCTGAGCGCTGACGATGCCGCAGCCCTCAAGCTGCATGTGACTGGCAAGGCCAGCGCGGCCGACATGAGCGCTGCCCAGCGCCAGCAGTACCTGGCGCACTTGAGCGGCTTGCAAAAAAAGACAGGCGACCACAAGCCCGCCCACGCTTACCAGCGCCCAGCGCTGCACCGCAGTATTGACGACGTCCAGGACGCGCGCTGGCACAAAGCCCGCTGCCTGTGGGCTGCGCTGGCCAAGGCCGGTGTTGTGCGTATTGACAGCGACGATGCGCTGTCCACCTGGGTCAAACGCCAGACCAAAGTGGCCAGCTGGCGGTTTTTAAACACGCACCAGATCAACAACTTGGTCATTGAGCCGCTGAAAAAATGGTGTGGTGAAAAAGGTGTTGACATTGATGCCACGCCAGAGGTAAACCCATGACTGATGCAAACCACGTAACCGCTGCCGAGCTGGCCGTGCTGGAGGCTCTGCTGCCTGCAGGCCTGACGCCAGCCATGCGGGACGTGGCGCAGTGTCTGTTTGAGCCGCTGGTCCTGGCCGATACGCGCTGTGGCCAAAGCGCACCGTCGCCAGAGTGGCTGGCCCAATTGCAGGCATTGGCGCGCCAGTCGCTGATGCAGTTGCAGTACCTGGCCGAAAAAATGGGCGGCAGCGGGCCCGTCTACATAGCCAAAGGCATTGCCGTGCACCTGAGCGCCCGTGACCGCAAGATGTGCGCAGAGTTTCGTGGCGAGTACAAAGCCCTGGGCCGCAAATACGGCCTGACGGAAATGCGCTGCCGCCAGATTGTGGATGCCTGGCAGCGCGCAGAGTACCTGAGCCGCCAGAGCGACCTTACCGGGCTAGACTGAGGGCGCCCCTCGCCAGTGCGCGAGGCAAAAATACTAAAAGGTTTTAGTTATCACTAAAACACCTGGCCGCAGAAACTGCAGCCATGGCACAAACAAACCCCTCACTCACGGCAGCCAAGCCGCTGCAAATCTTCCGGCCCGGCAGGCACACCGCCATGAGCGGGCAGGCCTTGAGCTTTACCGAGTCTGACTTGGTGGCCACCTGCGCCGCCTACGACCCAACCAAGCATGAGGCCCCGCTGGTGGTGGGCCACCCGGCGCATGACATGCCGGCCTATGGCTGGGTCAGTGCCCTGGCGTTTTCAGAGGGCGGCATTGATGCCACCCCGGCCCAGGTCAATACCGACTTTGCCGACATGGTGGCAGCGGGCGCTTTTAAAAAGATCAGCGCGTCGTTTTATTCGCCCAGCTCACCCAGCAACCCCGTGCCAGGCGTTTATTACCTGCGCCACGTTGGCTTTCTGGGTGCGCAACCACCCGCCGTTAAAGGGCTGCGCAACCCCAGTTTTGCGGATGCAGAAGAAGGTGTGCTGACGTTCAGCGAGTGGGATGACGCCACCAATGCCGGCCTGTGGCGCAATTTGCGCGAATGGATTTTGAGCAAGTTTGGCGCCGAAGATGCCGACCGGGTGCTGCCCAACTACGACGTGCGTGCGCTTGAGCAGGGCGCCCAAGACAACATACGTGAGGCGGCTGTAGAGGCCGCTGTTGACAACAAGGTGAGCGCAGAAATCACCCCCCAATTTTCCGAAAACACCCCTGACCCGCAACCAAAGGAGCCTACCGTGACCCCAGAAGAGAAAGCCGCCCTTGAGGCAGAAAACACCCGCCTGAAATCTGATCTGGCGGCCAATAAAGCTGCCCAGGTGCATGCCGCCCACGTGGCGTTTTGCGACGGCCAGCCCGGTGTGTTGCCAGCCTGGCGCGCCGTGGCCGTGGCTACGCTGGACCACCTGGCGGCACAGCCGGCGGTGGTGCAGTTTGGCGAGGGCGATCAAAAAACCCCGTTGGCCGACCAGTTCAAGGCCATGCTGGCCGCGCTGCCCCCTGTGGTGCAGTTTGGCGAGACCGCCACAGCGGCCCGCGCCGCCGGTGAGCACCAGGCACCAGCCAACACCGACGATGTGCGCTTTGCCGAAGCCGCACCCGAGCGCCTGGCGCTGCACAAGCGCATACAGGCGCACGCCACACAGCACAACCTGACCTATGCACAGGCCGACCTGGCGCTGCGCCAGGCCTGATTTTCAAGCCCCAACCAACCTAAAGAGAGTAAAAAATGACTGCACATTTAAAAGCCATGCGCATGGTTGACCCCGTGCTAACCAGCCTGGCCACCGGCTACAGCAACGAAGAGTTTGTGGCTCAGGTGCTGATGCCATTTGCCTACGTGGACAAAGAAGGCGGCAAGATTCCACGCTACGGCAAAGAGCTGTTCCTCGTCTACGCCACCGAGCGTTCGGTAGCTGCTGACAGCAACCTGGCCAAGCTGGCCGGCAAGTCGTCGACCGATTATGTGTTGCAAGAGCACGACCTGGGTTTCCCGGTGGACTACCGCGAGTCGGCTGAAGACATGGACAGTGCCGAGCGCACCGCCAACAACCAGGCGGTGGAGGGCATCCGTCTGCGCATGGAAGTCATGGTGGCCGACCAGGTGCAAAACACCGCCAACTACGCCGCCGAAAACAAGATCACCCTGGCCGGTGCCGCCAAGTTCTCTGACCCGTCCAGCGACCCCGAAGGTGTGATTGATGATGGCAAGGCTGCCGTGCGCAGCAAGATTGCCAAAGAACCCAACACCATGGTGATTGGCTACACCGCCTGGCGCACGCTCAAACGCCATCCACAACTCAAGGCCATCCTGAGCGATACCCGCTCCCGCCTGGTGCAGCTGGCCGACCTGCGCGAAATGTTCGAGGTGCCCAACATCGTCATTGGCAAGGGCGTCAAGGCCAATGACAAGCTGGTGCAAAGCGACATTTGGGCCGACAACATTGTGATGGCCTATGTGCCCCCCGCCGTGGGTGGCCGGCAAGATGCCCGGGTACCCAGCTTTGGCTACACCCTGCGCAAGCGCGGCATGCCGCAGACCGACACCTACGACCTGGTGGGTGGCAAGGTCAAGGTGGTGCGCAATACCGACATCTTTACCCCGCTGCTGCTGGGTGCGGATGCGGGCTTTTTGATCAAGAGCGTTAACTGAATTGATCTAAATCGTTAACTGAAAAAAGGATTGGAACATTATGCAAACCGAAAAAGTATTGCTGACCGTATCTGTGCTGGCAGTGAGTGCCTTGGTGGTGCAGCGCCTGGTGGCGTTTGACGGCGCCATGTGCGCCGCTGGCGAGCGCGCCATGGGTGTGCCGCGTCAAGCGGGTGCTGTGGGTGACTGGGTGGGTGTGGCCACGCATGGCGAGCTGCTGGTGGAGGCTGGTGCGGCGGTGGCCGTGGGTGACCAGGTGGAGGCTGATGCCACCGCCTGTGCGATCACGCTTGCGGCCGGGGTGCCCTTTGGTGTGGCGCGTGATGCGGCACTGGCTGCGGGCGACATCATTCGCGTGCTGGTCTGATGCCATCTGGCTCATCTGACTGAAGCTTGTTTATGACTTACGCCACGCTCTCTGACTTGCAGCAAGCCGCTACTGGCGGCTGGGACGAGTTGGCCCAGCGCGCGGCCATGAACGCGCTGGTAGACGGCCAATTGCTGCAAGCGACGGTGGAGGGTACAGAGCGCAGCGCCTGGACTGTGCCAGCCACCCAGGCTGCAGATGCCGCCCTGGTGCGTATGAATGAAGCGCTGGACCGTGCCAGTGCCCATGCTGATACCTACTTGTTCCCGCGCTACCGCACGGTGATGCCATTGGCTGCAGAGCTGGTGGCGGGCTCAAGCTTGCCCGCTGCCGTGGCTGCCATTGCGCTCAAGCGCTTGTATGGGCACCTGGTACCCGAAGACGTGCGCAACGGCACCAAGTGGGCAGACGACTACTTGCGAGACTTGAGCAAGGGTGTGGTGAGCCTGGGCGGGCTTGACGCCACGGTGGCCCAGCCCAACGGGCGCATGGTGAGCCATGCCCCGCCTAAAGCGTTTGACTGGGGTAGCTACTGATGTTGGACAACCTGCTGCTGCTGGAGCCCGAGCTGGCCGCACGCCTGAAGGCTGTGCTGGCCGACCTGAGCCCGGCGGTGCATGTGCTGAGCCAGGATGACTTGGCCGGTGTGAAAGAAGAGCAGCAACTGGTGCCCGCTGTGCATGTGGTGTACCAGGGCTACCGGGTGACAGAGGCCAGCCGTGCAGATGGCCGGGCCGCGCGCATTGAGCAGACCTGGCTGGCGGTGGTGGTCACGCGCAATGTGGCCAACCTCAAAACGGCTGACGCCGCGCGCAAGCAAGCGGGCGTGTTGTGCGCAAAGGTGTTGGCGGGCCTGATGGGGTTTAAGGCTGCGAGTGCAGCGGGGCCCCTGAAACTGGCTACCGGCCCGGCGGGGGTGTTTAGCAAGGGCTTTGGTTATATGCCGTTGGCTTTTACTGTGGAACTGGCGTTGACGCCGTAATTTTTAACCTGAAGGACTCGTGATGACTGATACCGTTTATTACCCCTACCTGGGTGTTGGCAAGGTGTATGCCCGCATTGCCGGTGCTGCTGCTGGCCTGATGGACATTGGCGACGCCAGCAAGCTGGACCTGGCAGTGAAAGAGGACAAAAAGAAGCAAATGGACTCGGGCAAGCTGGGTGGCGGCGTGCGTGCCACCGTGAGCCGCATCAGCGAGGTCACGCTGAGCATGACGCTCAACGACCTGAACAAAACCAATGTGGCGCGTGCTGTGTTTGGCGCCGAGGCCGCTGTGGCCGGCGCCACCGTGGCCGACGAGGTGGTGACCGCCTACCTGGGGGCCATTGTGCCGCTGGTGCACATCAACCCCACCGCCGTGACCGTGACCAGCTCAGACGCCGTAACCACCTACAGCGGCGTGACCGACTACGAGGTGCGCCCCGGCGGCATCTACATCTTGCCCACCGGCACCATTGCCGACGGCGCCGGCCTGAAGGTGGACTACACCTATGCCGCCTACAACAAGGTGGAGGCCATGACCACCGGCGCCATTGTGCTGGAGCTGCACTTTGAGGGCCTGAACGAGGCCAACAGCGGCAAGCCGGTGATTGTGGACATTTACCGCGCCCAGCTTTCCCCAACGAAGGCGCTGAGTTTGTTGGGTGACAAGTTTGCCGACCTGACGGTAGATGCCGAGGTGCTGATTGACACCAGCAAAGTGGGAGTGGGGATCAGCCAGTATTTCCGCGCGAAGATGGGCTAAGGCGCGTTGTTGCCACGGGCTGGCCGTAGGCGCGCCAGCCCCGCGCCGGCCCCATGACATGCCCACGTAACCACCCACACGAAAGACATTGTCATGGCCATCAAGCCGGTTGAAATCCTGATCAAAGCGCGCGACGAAGCGTCGGGCGTGTTTGGCTCAATGGGCTCCAAGGTGGCCGCAGTAGGCGCAGCCATTGCTGCCTACTTTGGGATTGATGCGTTTGTGGGTGCCGTCAAGGGCGCGGCCGATCTGGAAGCCAAGCTGTCTGAAGTCAAGGCGGTCAGCGGTGCCACAGCTGCTGAAATGGTGCTGTTGCGCCAAGCCGCAGAAGAGGCAGGCGGCAGCACCAAATTTACCGCCACCGAGGCCGCCGACGCGCTGGGTAACCTGACCCGTGCTGGCGTGGGTGCCAAAGACGCTGTAGCCGCCTTGCCCGCTGTGCTGCAATTGGCGCAGGCCGGCGGCATTGACCTGGCGCAGGCATCAGAGTACGTCAGCAAAACCATCATGGGCATGGGCTTGTCGTTTGCCGACGCGGGCCGCGTGGCAGACGTGTTGGCCAAGGGGGCCAATGCCAGCAACACCAGCGTAACCGGGTTGGCGCAGGCCATGAGCTATGCCGCACCCCTGGCCAACAGCTTGGGGCTGGACCTGGAAACCACGGTGGCCATCATTGGCAAGTTCGCTGATGCGGGTATTGATGCCAGTCGCGCGGGTACGGCGCTCAATGCCATCATGGCGCAGTTTGCCGACCCGGCCAGCAAGTTCCGTACTGAGCTGGCCGGTGCAGGCATCACTACCACCAATTTTGAGCAAGCATTGCGCCAACTGGCAGCAGCCGGCCCCGCCGGGTCCAAAGCCATATTGGCGGTGGGTACCGAGGCGGGCCCGGCGCTACGCGCATTGCTGAACCAAGGCATTGGCGCGCTGGATGACCTTAAGGGCAAGCTCAACGACGCAAAAGGCAGCGCCGCAGAGGCTGCGGCCGTGATGGAGGACAACCTCAGCGGCTCATTCAACTCCTTAAGCAGCGCCTGGGACACGGTTAAAAACGCCCTGGCCACGCCGGTATTGCCAGTGTTGAAAGACGGCGTTGAAAAACTGGCCGCTGCATTCAGTGGTGCCGTGTCAGACGGGACGATTGGCAAGTTTGGCGATGCCATTGCCACGGCGTTTCAGGGCGGCATCAAGTGGGTGCGCGAGTTTGCCGCGCAGGTGAACTTTACCGAACTGGCCGCGCGCATGCAGGCTTTTGCCGGGCAGGCGCAGGATGCGTTTACAAAAATTGGTGAGTACGCCACCAACGCGGGAAACATCGTGCAAACGGTGTACGGGGTAATGTCTTCAGGCGTGAACGCCGTGATGACCGTGGTGTATGGCCTGGGCGAGGCGTTTGCCGGCGTGGCCAGCAACATTCAAAGCGGCCTGGCGCTGTTGCTGGACGGCCTGGCCAAGATCACGTTTGGCGGTGTGTCGGCCTCATTCAAACAGGCAGCTGACGAGGTGCGCCTGTCGGCTGAGGCCACCTGGGCCGCCAGTGAGGAGTTTGCTCAAAAAGGCCAGCAGGCATTCAACGCCATGGCGTACGGTGCGCAAACCGCCCGCGACGGCTGGGCCGGGCTGACCGCCGACACCGCCAGTGCCGCCACCCAGGCGGGCACATCGGCTGCTGTGTTCAAGACTGTGGCACAAGACCTGGCCGCCGTGGGCGATGCCGCCGAGACCACCGGCGAAAAAGCCAAGGCGTCTGGCGACGCCCAGAAGACTGCGGTCGACGTGGCAAAAAAGGCCAGTGATGACCTGCGTAAAAAGGCCGAAGAAGACGCCGCTGCCATTGCCGCCGCGTTTGAGCGCATGGGCATCAAGACCAAAACCGAACTGAAAACGACGGCCGATACGGCCAAGGTCGACTTCGACAGCATCAAGGCCAGCGGCCTGGCCACCACTGACGGGCTGGCAACCGCCTTCAAGGCCTATGCAGAGGCGGCCATTGCCGCCAATGGCGGCGTGGCCAGCGAGACGATCAAGGCGCAGGCGGCCATGTATGGCCTGGAAATCCAGACCGACCGCAGCGGCAAGTCGATTGTGCGGGCGATGGATGAAGGCATGCAGTCCACCGACCGTTTCACCAACAGCGTGCGCACCTCGACGCAAGCCATCGATGGGCAAATCAAGGCCGCCGAGCGGCTGCGCCAGGTCACATCGGACGGGTTAAAGACCAATAGAGATGGCGCTGCGGCCGGCACCTTTGGCAATGTCGTACCACTGGACCAGGCCAACCGTTTGCTTGATGCGACCAAAAGCGGGCAGACCGTCAACATGACATCTGCCGAGCTGGCTGCTGCCAAAAAGCAGGCCACGGACGCGTATGAATTCATCATGGCCATGGCGCGCGCAACGCCAGGGCTGGTGTCGACGCAATCCATCAATGATGCGCAAGCCCTGGTGAATGCCGCCAACACCGCCCGGGTAAACATCACTGACAAGGCGACCAATGCCACCACGCCCCAGGCCCAAGCGCAAAACAACACCCCCGCCAAAACCTACACCGTCAACATCAACCTGGGCGGTACCACCACGGCCATCAACACCAGCAGCGACGCTGACGCCCAAGCCCTGATCAGCCTGCTGCAACGCGCCAAGCTGAGCGCGTAACCCGGACTCCACCCACACCATGGCCATCACCCTGACCCACCCCGCCAGCGCCATCACGCTGACCCTGCCCGACGCCCTGAGCTGGGCCGACGAATACACCTGGAGCCCGGTGGAGCAAACCAAGACCTACACCACCACCGGCGCTTTGCTAATTGAAGAAGGCGTCAAACAAGCCGGCCGCCCGATCACCCTGGAGGGCAGCGAGGACCGTACCTGGTGCACCCGTGCCCTGGTGGACCAGCTGCACGCCTGGGCCAATACGCCAGGCATGGTGCTGGTGCTCACGCTGCGTGGTGTTGCCCACCAGGTGACGTGGGACCACGAGCGCGGCGCGCTGCAAGGCCTGCCGGTGCTGTTTTATGCCGACGGCTCCATTGCCAGCGACGACTGGTATGTGCCAACGCTGCGATTTATTCAACTTTAAGCCACCCACTCCCAAAGGACCATCATGGAATATGTCAACACCCCCGGCCCAAACCGGCCACTTGCACCCCAAGCGGTGGTGCTGCTCGACCCCACCACCGGCCTGCCAATGACCACGATGCCCGTCACTCTGTCTGGCGAATCTATCACCGTCACCGTGCCTGCGGCAGTAGAGATCAACAACGACGATGGCAACCCCATCCCGGTCACTGGTCCGGTGACAGATGCGCAGCTCCGCGCCGTCGCTGTGCCTGTATCCGGCCCGGTGACTGACGCGCAGCTCCGCGCAACCCCCATCAAAACCGCTGTTTGCCTTGACTCCATTGGCGCTGCCATCAACCCCGACGCCTGGGCGCACACCTATGGCTACGATGCCAGCGGCAACCTCACCACAGACACCGGGGCTGATGGTGCTAGCACTTGGATCAAGACTTATGCCTACACAGCAGGCATCCTGACATCACAAACCAAGTGGGTGAAACAATGAGCTTAGACCTGGCTGAAATTACTGCGCACGGCTTTCACCGCTCCGCCATCAGTGCCACCGCTGGAAAATCCCCGCTGGCCAATGCCGACGGCTTGCTTGACCTAAGCTGGTTTCGCAGCATCTACCCGTCGCTGGCGTTTAACGACATTGGTGTGCCTGGTGAACAGGGCTTTGGTGTTGGCATTTGCCCTGCAGTGCCTGCAGGGTTTACGCCGCTACCCGGCTGCACCGACAAGGCCAGCGACAACTATGGCAACTATCAGTTTTCAGACGGCAGCATCATGGTGTGGGTGCCCGCGTATTACTACAAATACGGCACTGGCGCCAACGGCCTGGCTGTCAACGTGCCGGGCATCAAGCCGCTGGCTGCCTACCCGGACGCAATAACTGCGGTGGTAGACGGCTACGTGATTCACCGGGCCTTTTACAACAAGGGCCGGGTACAGCCTGGCGTGTTTGTTGACAAGCACCAGTGCTCCAACAATGGGGGAATTGCCTCAAGCATCAAAAATGGCAACCCACTGTCAAGCAACTCGGTGCATAACCCGTTTAGCGGCCTGACGGGAAATACCACGGCTGACAACTTTTACCATGGTGCCATCAAGTCTGCCAAGACCCGCAACACGGCCACTCGCAAGTTTTTCTGCAATACCCGTTTTATTTTTGCGGCATTGGCACTGCTTAGCCTGGCGCATGCCAATGCCAGCACAGCAACCACTTATTGCGCCTGGTATGACGCTACCTACAATTTTCCAAAAGGCAACAATAACAACGCCCTGAAAGATGCCAATGATCTGACGGTCATTTACACCTCAGACGGGTACAGCAATGCTGGCAAAACTGGCAGCGGCGCCCTGTTTGCCAAGACCACCCATAACGGCCAGAACTGCGGTATTGCCGACCTCAACGGCAATATGTGGGAGATCAACCTGGGCCTGACCAGTAACGGCACCAACTACTACCTACTCAACACTGATGTCGATGTGGCAGACATCACGGGTGGCAATACCCTGGCCACCGATGCCTGGGGCGCTACCGGCCTGGCGGCCATGTACACCAGCATTGGCGCCACGTATGGTGCGCTGCTGGCGTCAAGCACGATCAAACTATTTGGCAATGCCGCGCAAGTGCTGTCAGAGGCCACCAGCGGCACAGCCTGGGTCGCTGCAGGTGCAGGCATACCGCTGGCAGGTGGCGTGGGCGGATCGAATCAATTTGGGTCCAATGGTCTGTGGGACTACCGGCCCAATGAGTGCTGTGTGATCTCTGGCGGCGCCTGGAGCACCGCCGGCCACGCCGGTGTCTGGACGCTGAATCTGCCCGGCGTCCGGGGCAACTCGAGCAGCACCGTGGGCTTTCGCTCCGCCTCGTTTTTGTGATGCCCTGAGCGATAGCGATTAGGGCACCTACACCATGGCGAGAACTCAATCAATACACGCAGAGGCGGGAATGCACCGCAAGCTGGTGCTTTTTGCGACCCAACTTGAGGGCTACTTGATGCACTTCCCGCACTGTCACAAGTACACGCTGACACAGGCCATCCGGCAGGCGTATGTTGACGTGTACAACTTGGTCACGGAGTGCCAAAAGCGTTATCACAAAAAAACAACCTTGACACAACTCGATGTGCGGCACGAGCAGTTGCGCATGTTGATTAACCTTGCGCACGAGCTCAAACTGTTTGACTACAGCGCCGGGCGCAAGGACAACGAATTACCTGGCGAACACCGGCACCTGGTGCTGTCGCGCATGGTAGACGAGCTAGGCCGCATGATTGGCGGCTGGCTCAAATCTGAAATTCTGGGGCCCGAGCCCCTGAATGCGGTAGAGGCTTAACATGTGCTGTGTGATCTCTGGCGGCAACTGGAACAACGCCGGCAACGCCGGTGTCTGGACGCTGAATCTGAACAACGTCCGGGGCAACTCGAACAACAACGTGGGCTTTCGCTCCGACTCTCTGCCATACATGCCTAATGCAGCGTGTGCCTGCTGGCAAAGAGGGAGCCTCCGTCGCGCTTTACGGCGAAATGTTTTGCGCAAACCCCCTTTGGTAGCTGTCGCGCACCATGTTGTGTGCCTTGCGAAAATTGGGGTTTTCGTTTTAGTAGCTATCCCTTGGGTTACTTTTGCAGTGGTTTCGCCACCGTTTATTTTTGAGGCAGTGCAGCGCCGCGTCTTGGCATGGATTCGCTCCAGAATGGCTGCCAAATGAAGCGCGCCGGCAATTTATTTGACCGGATTTGCAGTGTCGACACCCTGCTGGCCGCGTACAAAAAGGCGGGAGAAGACAAGCGCTCGCACCGCGCGTGTTTCCTTTTTGGGCGTAACTTGGGCAGCAACATTTATACGCTGCACGAGGAGCTTTCTGGAGGCACTTACAAGCCGAAGCCGTGTAATAGCTTTTGGGACCGCAGCGGCCGCAAGGCCAGGTTCATTGAGGCTCCAGCGTTTCGGGATTTGGTGGTGCAGCACGCGGTGTATGCCGTGACAGCCCCTATTTTTGAGCGCAGGTACATTGATACCTGTTTTGCTTGCCGTGTGGGCAAGGGCACACACCAAGCCGCTGATTGGCTGCAGGCCGCCATGCGCCGCGCACCACGCACCGACTGGGTGTTGCACATTGATGTGCGCAAGTTTTTTTACAGCATTGACCGCGATGTTTTGCAAGCCATGCTGGAGCGCATCATCAAGTGCGCGCCCACCTTGGCGCTGATGCGCGCGCTGGCTCACCGCACATCAGAGACCGGTGTGCCCATTGGAAATTTGCTGAGCCAGACGTTTGCCAACATCTACCTGAGCAGCCTTGATCGCTATTGCAAGCGCACCCTAAAAGTGGCCACGTATGCGCGGTACATGGACGACAGCATCATGTTGGCCCCCGACCACCAGACGGGCGTCCAATGGCTGGCCATGGCGCGCACGCACTTGGCCGTGATCGGGCTGCAGATCAGCCATTACAGCCTGCACCCGATGCGCCGTGGCGCCAACTTTGTGGGCTTTCGCACTTGGGCGCGCGCCCGGTTTGTGCGCCCGCATGTGATTAAAAGCATCCGTTCCGATGCCCGCAAAGACCGGCTTGAACCCCTGGTCTCGCGGCTCGGGCACGCCAAAAGAACTGCCTCTCTGAACCCCATCATCAACTACCTGGAAGCCAAGCACCATGACCTCTTTGATCGCTTACCGAAAATTTACCGACGCCGTAGTCACCCACACCTTGCGCCTGCCTGACGGCGCTGGCATGGCCCCTGCCGGGCAAGAGCTGGCCACACTGCCAGATGGCCGAACTGTTGTTGTTTTGTTTGACGGCTACAGCCTGCCCACCAGTCAACCCGAAGAAATTGCTGCCTCTATTGAGTACCTGCCAGTGCCGCTGCCCGATGATCTGCGCGACGCCATAAAAGTGGCCAGCCCTCATGTGGAGCTGATCAACTCACGGGTGCAGGCTGCAATTTCGGAGCGATACAAAGTATCCGATGAAATCAAATTGCTGCGCCTGGCCCCCAGCCCTGAGACCACCACTTACAACGACTACGTGGAAGTGTGCCGGGCCTGGGGCCGTGCGGAAAAAGCAAAGCTGGGGGTGTAAGCTATGCCAATCCTCTCAGGCGATATCAAACTGGTCGCATCCCAAGTGATGGATGACGTGATCGAGGGCGGGGGCGCCCCCACGGCCAACGTCATTGCCGATGGCGTGAGCAACGCCATATTTCCCGACATCTCTGAGCTTGACCGCGCTGGTGGCCGGGTCAACATGCGCAAATTGTTTGTGGGTGTACAGACCCTGGACACCGACACCTACATGGGTAGCAACATCATCGTGGCCGAGCCCCCGGCTGACCCGAACGTGAGTGTGACGCTGTTTACCACCAGTGACACTTTTGACCGCCGTGGCGCTGCTGCCAGCCGGGTCGAGTCGTACCTAAACAGGGGGCCGGTGTGGGGTGGCATGCTGCTGGAGGATCACATCACAGGCCAGGGTGCTATACAGCTGCTGCAAACCAAAGACACTGAGCTGCCCAGCGTTGGGCAGACCCTGGTGCTGGTGCAAAACGAGCAGACATCGGGCGAATACAGCCAGTACATACGCACCACCGCAGTGGAGGTGATTGAGCGCACGTACTACGATGGCGCGGGCAAGGCCGTGATCTGCTGGGTGGTGACATGCACCCTGAGCGATGCGCTGCGGTACGATTTTGTAGGCAACCCCGGTAACTACAGCCTAGCCAGCATTCCCGCCGCGTGCAAAGTGCGCGACACGGTGGTGGCCGATGCCGGTGTGTATGTGGGTGTTAGCCCGCTGGCCAGCGCGGCCAGCCTGGGTGCGTTCACGGTAGCCGCAGAGTCTGTGTTCACCCAACTGGTACCCAGCGCACAGACCGAGAGCCCTATTACCGATGTACGCACCAATGGCCTGAGCAATGCCCTGGTAGCCACCGGGGACGCGGTAAGCCAAAGCCTGACCATGGTCTTTAGCACCACCACCAGCATGTTTGTCGGCGGCCCAATCTACCCCGGCAGCCTGTCGGTGGTGCGCTCTGGCATTACGGCGGTGGACTCGGGTGGCTTGCTTAAAGTGGCGGGTGTAGAGGTGGGGCAGGTAGATTACGACAACGGCATTTTGTCCCTGAGCACCAACCCATGGGGTACCTCGGGCGGCACGCACACGGTGACTTTCGTGCCTGCTGCCGTACCTGACTTGATCAGCGATCAGCGGGCGATACGCGTTACTGTCGAATCTCGCGCCATGAACTACACGTTTGTCATGGACGATGTGCCTGTTGCCCGCACCCTGTCCATCAGTTACCTGGCGCAAGGCCGCTGGTATGTGCTGCGAGACAACGGCGCGGGCGTACTGTCTGGCGTGAGCAGCGCTTATGGCGTGGGCACCATCAACTACACCACCGGCAGCGTGGCCATCACACTGGGGGCCTTGCCCGATGTGGGGTCGAGCATTGTGGTGCAGAGCTTTAGTGAGGTGACCACGGTACGCGCCAGTAACACGACGCTGCTCAACAACGGCCATGTGTATGTGCCTATCAATTCCGATGGTTTGATCAGTACTGAAAAAGGCGCTAAATCCTATGAGCCAGGCACGGTATCTGTCACTTGGAACGACGGCACTGCACGCACTGCAACTGACGCGGGTACCGGCCTGCTGGCGGGTGATGCCACCGGCACCATTGACTACAGCACGGGTGTCGTCTTATTGAGCCCCAATACGTTACCTGCTGCGGGCACGATGATCAGTGTCAGCCACAACTTGCACGACACCGCCATTGCTGTGGGGGTGACACTGGCGGGCGGTAATTTGGGGGCTACAAATATCACACCAGGTAGCATATCGGGGGATATTCCAATCACTTTTTTATATTCGGTTGCGGGCTTCAATTTAATATTTAACGCACGCACGGTCACTGCAAAATTGACTGATGATGGTGTTGGTAATTTGCTGTTGGACGGTGCCCAAGCTGGCAGTATCACCTATGCAACAGGGGCTATCGCAATGACGGCTCCGACTTCATTGGGTAACAACGACATCGCTGGCCCAGGGGGTCATCAGACAGGTTTCTGGTGGAGATATTCTTTTTCTTGGACTAACTTAGTGGCTGCGTATGGAGCTATCCGTACCGCCACACTAGGTGCTGTTAATGGCAACATCAGTTATGCCAACACCGCCAGTGCAGCCAACACAGTTTCAGTCGCGGTAAGCCAGTATTTTGCCAAGCCCCTCATGGTGCCAAATTACACCTTAAAAGGAGTTGGTTTTACGCTGGGTACTACCCGCTACCAGCAGCTGACAGATGGCACCCTGGTCAAAGACATTGACCCACTTGCTGGGGGAGGCACACCCTGTGGCAGTGTGGCTGGACCATCCGGCATTGTGACCATAGGGGCCTGGCCCGCTGATACGCCCTCATTGATCACCAATTGGCGCGCCCTGATCGCTCCACCCAGCGTGGGTGCCCAAGCCCCGTTTACCGCATTCAGTAGCACATTTCGCACCGCCAGCAGCCCGCTACGCCCAGGGAGTTTCAGCGTGCTGGGAACCATGCAAGACGGCACCACGTTCAATGTCACAGCCGACACCTCGGGCAAGATTGACGGCCCGCGAGTCAAAGGCCGCATTGACTACCAGTATGGGCTGGTTGAAATGTATTTTGTCAACCCGGCAGGGGACGTGGCCTTGAACATGGACTTGGCGTTTTTGACCATCCCAGGCTTGTCAACCATTCCCCAAGACCTGGTCATGCTCAACAGCATCAGGTACAACGCCGTAGCCTACAGCTACCTGCCGCTGGATGCGTCCCTACTGGGCATTGACCCGGTGCGCCTGCCCAGTGATGGGCGGGTACCCATCTTTCGCGCTGGGGGCTTCGCAGTGGTGGGGCACACCGGCAAGATTACGGCCACGGTGAGCAATGCACAGGTGATTGACTGTGCCCGTGTGCGCCTGAGCCGTGTGCGGGTGATTGGCAATAACGGTGGGGTGATCAACACCGGCTACACCGCTGACCTCGACGCTGGCCTTGTGACATTTGTCGACGTGACCGGCTACAGCCAACCGGTGACCATCGAGCACCGCATTGAGGATATGGCCGTGGTGCGCGAGGCGCAAATTAGTGGCGAGATCACATTCACACGCGCCCTGACGCACGACTACCCGCTGACCAACCCGCCCACCAGTTTTGTGAGTAGCGCCCTGGTAGCGGGTGACCTCAAGAGCCGCGTGTCAGTGCTGTTTGACCAAAGCACCTGGAACGGCACCACCTGGCTTGACGTGCTGAGCGGCACCGCCGCCACTGGTACGTTTAACGACGTGCTGGCCCCGATTGTGGTGACCAACATGGGCGCGGTGTCTGAGCGCTGGGCACTGGTGTTTACCAACACAACCAGCTACAACGTGGTCGGTGAGCATGTGGGCGTGATCGCCACGGGCAGCGTCAACGCAGACTGTGCCCCCATCAACCCGGCCACCAGCGTGCCCTATTTCACGGTGCCCGCACTGGGCTGGGGCCTGGGGTGGTCAACGGGCAACATCTTGCGCTTTAACACCGTGGGGGCAATGGCCCCTGTGTGGGTGGTGCGCACCATTCAGCAAGGGCCCAACACCGGCACCGAGCATTCATTCACTCTTTTGTCGCGCGGCGACGTAGATAGGGCTTAAACACCATGGCACATCCTGTTAAATACTTTGTCAACACCATGGAAGGTGCCCCCCAGTTGACCAATGACTGGGGGTGTATCACGGCGCTGCTCGACGCGGTGCTGGTCAACGGCTTTAACCTCAAATCGATCAGCGGTATCACCAGTGCAGGGGGTGTGGCTACGGCCAGCATCACCCTGGGGCACTTTTACACCGTGGGGCAGGTGCTTGCGGTCGCGGGTGCTGACCAGGCCGAATACAACGGCGAGGTGCAGGTAACCGCCACCACAGCCAACACGTTCAGCTACGCTATTACCGGCACGCCAGTGAGCCCGGCCACGGGTGCCAGCATCACGTCAAAAGTGGCACCGTTGGGCTGGGAGATTGCTTTTACGGGCATCAGCAAGCGTGCTTACCGCAGCCCGAATGTGCTGAGCAACCGACCCTATTTACGGGTGGACGATAGCCTTGACCCGGCGTACACCACCACTTACGCAAAAAAAGCCAAGGTGACCATGGCACAGGGCATGAGCGACATTGACACCTTTGTGGGTGCTCGTGCGCCCTATGACAGTGCGAGCCCAAGCAAAAATGAAGTCGGTACAGGGTCAGGCGTCACTGCCATGGATGGCTGGTACAAGTGGTATTACGCCCGATTGATGGGGCAAGGAACCGAGTCAAGTCTGCCTGGAGACGGGTCTCGTAGCTGGGTATTGGTGGGCGATGACCGTGGGTTTTACTTTATGCCTGCCCACAATACAAATGGCAGTCGTGCAGGGTACTGCTTTACAGACTTTGAGAGTTTTCGCAGTGTGGACGGCTTCAACACTTTGCTGGGTGCCACCGAGGCTTATGTCGCAGCAAACACCAATGCCAGCAGCTACCCTGGTGCGCAATATGCGGACAACGATATTGCCAACCATTTTCAACGCACCCATGACGTGCAAGGCAAGGTGTTGATGCGCGATTACCTCCAACTCGGTGATCCGGTGCGTGCAGGGTTCGCGTCACTCAACACCAACAATGGGCAAACGATTTCTGGACTTACAACAGGCGTTCCTTGGCCTAATGGGCCAGACTACAGCTTGTTGCTACACCCGGTCTACCTGAAGCAGGAAAACACCCACGTTCGAGGGCGTGTGCCCGGTCTATTTTGGGTGCACAACGATAAACCTTTGGGTGATCTGAACATCATCACAGGTGTGGCCGGGTACCCTGGCCGTACCTTCATGCTAGTGGACCTGGCCTATTCAGCCGGGGGTGTGAGACAGGTCGGGAGCCGGGTGGCGTTTGATATTACCGGCCCCTGGTGGTAAGTCATGACCTGGTGGACCACGGTACCGGGCCTGACCCCGGTAGCTGCATATGACGCGGGGCGTGTAAGCGGGGCGCAGTTGCTCGACGGTGTTGGCAGCAATCACATTACAGCCACCGCCACTCTGGTAACAGCAGACTTTATAAGAAAGAACATCAAGGGTAACAATGCCCCAATGACCATCGCCACGCCTATCCCTGTGCCAGTGACGGGGGTGATAGCAGGGTTTTGGCGCGTAGATACCCACGCCACTCCCACCGTACTGTTAGCAAAAACAGCGGGTGGCGGGGGTGATTACATGCTTCACCTTTCTGCAAATGGCAACGGATGGTATGCCACCGCCAACGGCGTAGGTATGCAATATGGTGGGGGCAGCACTACTTGGGATGCCGATCACTTTGTGGCTATGGTCACAAGGGGTACAGACTCTATTTTGTACATTGATGGAGTGCAGGTAGGTACAGCACTCAGCAGCATTTACACCATGAGCCATATTGGGCAAGTTGGGTGGGGTGGTGGTGTCCAGCATCAGCTCGCTCTTGGACAGCCGTTGTATGCCATTGGGGTATGGTCTGGCACAGCCACCCAGGCAGACATACAGGCGCTTGAAGCGGCAGTCAAGTTGGAGTTGATGGGAGAGGTAGCGTCCTACCGTGGTTTTGATGCCAAATTTGGTGTTCTCGGTTTATGCCCGCCTGACCCGTTGATACCAAACGGCTTAAAAAATATCGGTTTTACCCCCTCGCTTGGCCAGGGCCTAGACATGCATTTTGGCGGACATGGGCAAATCACAGGCACGGTAAAAAATGCACCTGCCAGCCCTGTGCAGCGCCGCGTGGTGCTGATCGACGACAGCACCCAATACGTGATCCGGCAAACCTTTAGCGACCCGCTAACCGGCGCCTATGCATTTACCCGCATCGCCTTGGACCGCACTTACACCGTGCTGAGCTTTGACCACACCCAAGCCTACCGCGCTGTCATTGCCGACCGCGTAGCCCCGGAGCTGATGCCATGACCCTTGCCATATCTGCCGCCCACAACGATGCCCGCCTGGAGGGCACGCGCAGCTTTGCCGACATGGGCGCATCCAACAGCCGTATTTACCTCTACGCCACTACACAGCCCGCCACGGGCGCAGACCCAGCCGGTAGCCCGGTCGCCATCATCACCCTGGCCAAGCCGTGTGGCGCAGTCGTTGACAACCTGCTGGTATTGGCGCAAAACGATTTGACGGGTGATCTGATCCTGGCCACCAACACCGTGCTGTGGGCACGCTGGATCAGCGGCACCGATGCACTGGTGGCAGACGGCACCGTGTCTGACAGCACGGGCACAGGCGACATCAAGCTGGCAGGCGCATCGGGAACCCTCGTGTATTCCGGTGGGCGCGTGCTGCTGGGTGCCTGCACCATCGGCTGATGCCATGGCCACTAACCTTGTATTTTCTGGCTCGCCAAACGGCAGCCAGCCCGTTGATTTGGTGTTTGGCGGCGAGGGCACGTTCGTTGCACCCAACACCATCGCCAGCATGGCGGCAACGTTGCCTAATCTGCAAGGTGGCATCGGCCTGGCGGTGGGCGTGCCCGCCAGCATCATCGCCGCGCCGCTACCCGGCCCCACCATGGCCGGCACAGCAGCCTACAGCAGCGACACCCAGCGCCCCATCATCAGCCAAACACTGGCCATTGGTCAAATAGCCAAACCCACAGAGTTTGGTAACACGCAACCCTACCAGCGGGCACAGCCCATGCAGGCGGGCGTGCAGCACCAGGCGACAGATGCGGTTTATGCCCACACGGGCACCATCCCAACATTTGCCACTGCACAGCCTGCCAGCACCCAGACCGGCGGGCAGTTTGACGATGCCACTGGCGCACGCGCTCAAGCGGCTGCGCACTGGCAAGAGGGCAACCCGGCAGCACGCCTGGCCGTCAACGGCTTGTTTGAGTACGGTGTACGCGCCAGTGCACAACTGTACGGCCGGTTTCAAGATGGCCACCACGACCGCCGACCCAGCCGCACCACGGGCTGGGCAGATGGTGCCACCCGGCGCAAGGGCTACACCGGGCAGAGTGGGCAGGGTAAAGCCACCCCGTTTGGCAGGTCCAGCCGCTACCAAAACGCATGGCCACCACGGGCAGGGCAGTACACAGCACCCGCCACCCCGCCAACACCAGCGCCCTACTGGGGCACCGTGCTGGTGTTCGCCTGCCCGCCGCTTGCCGCGCCGCACCTGGTGTTTGGGGTGTACCAATGCCCGGGGATCGACCCCACAGTCCCTGCATTTTTTCAAATCCTACCCGCAAGGTTTTACATGACCGCCCACACCATCTACGCCCAAACCCTGCCCGGCCTGGCAGACGTGCCAATTTTTGATGCCACCGTGGCCGCAGACTCGGGCAGCTTTTGCTGGAGCCTGTCAGCCACTGGCCCGGCCAGCCTGTTTGAGCAACTGGCACCGGTGGGCGGCCTGCCCGTGCAAATCAAACTCACGCTGGACGGCATCCCATGGGTCTTTGCCGTGGACAGCCTGGCCCGCCAAAACGCCTTTGGCCAAAGCCGGGTGCGTGTGCAAGGCCGCTCAGTCACCGCCATGATTGCTGCGCCCTACATGCGCAGCACGAGCCGCATCGAGGCCAACGAGCGCACCGCCCAGCAATTGGCCGAGGCTGATCTGACGGGCACCGGCATCACGCTGGACTGGGGCATAGGCGCGGGCGCGCTGGCCAACGGCGGCCTGGTCGACTGGCTGGTACCCGCCGGTGCGTACAGCCGCCAGGGGACACCGCTTGAGGCCGTGCAACGCATCGCAGCAGCTGTCGGCGGCTATCTGCAAAGCCACCGCAGCGCCCCTACCCTGCTGGCCCGCCACCCCTATGGCCAGCGTGTGGGCGACGTATCAGGCGCACCGTGGGACTGGTCCAGTGGCGCGGCCGACGTAGAGCTGGCCCCAGATGCGCTGATCACCGAATCCGTCAGCCGCGCGGACGGCCCCGACATCAATGCCGTGTATGTATCTGGCACCAGCCACGGTGTGCTGGCCCTGGTGCGCCGCACTGGTACAGCCGCCGACAAACTGGCCGACATGCGCACCGACAGCCTGATCACCCATGCCGATGCCGCCCGCCAGGCAGGCTTGGCCATACTGGGCGCGGCCGGCCACAAATACAACGTGCAGCTTGATTTACCCGTGCTCACCGGCACAGGCCATCCTGGCGTGCTGGATGTGGGCCAACTGGTACAGGTCAACACCACCCAGCCATGGCGCGCCCGGGTACGCGCCGTGAGTGTGCAAGCCAAACAACCCACCCTGCGCCAAACCATCACCCTAGAGCGCCACCTGGAGCCAACCGCATGACCACCGCCAACTTGTACCGCGCCCTGCAAGAGCTGCTACCCCAGTCACCCCTGCAAGTGGCTACTGTGACCGCCATCAACACCGGCCAGGGCACCTGCACTGTGACCTGGCCTGGCGGCAGTGTGCAGACCGTTCGTGGCGCCGGCGTGGCCGTTGGTTCTAATGCGTTTGTGCGGGATGGCATTATTGAGGGCGCTGCGCCAAGCCTGGACGTGCTGACGATTGATGTGTGATATCCACGACGCTGTTACTCAGCGCGAAATTTCGTTTTCTATCAAGAAACTAAATCCCATATCATTTATCGCGCGTTTAACGACTCATTTATCGCGGCGCGCTTCACGCTACCGAACTCCACACCTGGGCTGACCTGTCGCCGTTTGCCAACATCGTCAAGATGATCGACATGATGACGTTTTTCATTCGCATCATGCTGGTCGCCATTGTGCTGGTGAGTGTGATGAACGTGATGCTGATGGCGGTTTATGAGCGCATCCGCGAGATCGGCACGCTGGCCGCCATTGGCACCCAGCCGCGCAAACTGATGGCGATTTTTTTGAGCGAAGGTCTGTTGCTCGGACTGGCCGGTGCGCTGGCGGGCGTGGCGCTGAGTTATGCCGTGGTGGCGGTGCTCAACGTCTGGCCGATCGTCTTCAGCTTTGGCCGCGAGCAGATCACCTTGCACCCCGCCTTGGCGGCCTCAGAAGTGCTGGGTGTGCTGGTACTGGCGGTGCTGGTGTCGGGCCTGGCCAGCCTGCAGCCGGCCTGGCGCGCCGCCCGCATGGACCCGATCCAGGCCCTGCGCCACGTCTGAATCCATTGAAAAAACACGAGCAAAAACCATGAAATTCTTCAAATTTATCGCCCTGACCTTGCTCTGTGCACCCGTGTTGGGTTTTGCGGTGGATGGTGTTGCACTCCTGAAAAAGCTCGACCGCAACCTGGAACCCGAGTCGTATGAGAGCTACCGCAAGCTCATCAACATCGAGCCCAATGGCAATAAAAAAGAGTTCGTGTTGTACTCTGTGAAAAAAGGCAAGGACCAGACGGCCAGCCTGTTCCTGCAGCCCGCCAGCGACAAGGGTCGCAGCACCTTGCGCCAGGGTGACAACATGTGGATGTACCTGCCCAGCGTTGGCAAACCCATGCGTATCACCAGCTTGCAGTCAGTCACCGGCGGTGTTTTCAACAACGCCGACATCATGCGGCTCGATTACGCGGTGGAATACGACGTGGCCTCGGTCGATGAGTCCGCCACGCTCTACACCCTGCACCTGAAGGCAAAAACTGGCGAGGTGGCCTATGACAAACTCAAAATGACGGTGGACAAGAAGCTGGTGCTGCCGGTTGACATTGAGGCCTATGCCAGCAGTGGCATGCTGCTGAAAACCCTGCATTTCAAAGACATCAAGGACTTTGGCGGCGGCATCCGGCGCCCGGCCACCATCGAGACCGACAGTCCGCTGTACAAGGGCTACAAGTCGGTGATGTTGTACTCGGGTTTGAAAAAGCGTGATTTTGCCGATGAAGTGTTCACGCAGGGTTTCATGTCGCGGCTGGAGGAGTTGCGCAAGTGAGTAACGCTGTTTGTCCCAGGTGCTCGGCTCTGAGCGTGGCGCTGGGCCTGCTGGTGTCGTCGTGGAGCCTGGTGACCAGCGCGCAGGAATTCACATTTGATGCCTCCGAGTTCGAGAAAAAAACCTTTGAGTTTTCGGGCTACCTGGAACAAAAAGAAGAGCTGCTTCAGTTGCGTGGCGACAGCCCGGCTTTTCAATTGGCTTATCCGGGCGAAACCTCGCGCTTTGAGTTGCTGCGCAGTACCACCACGCTGGAGCTCGGTGGCAAGCTCAATCTGGGGGACTTTGTACTCGACGCTCGGGCTCAGGGCGGCCAAGCCAACGATGACCTGGTCAGCAACACCCGTGAACTGGCCGTGATGGAAGGCGGCCTGCGCTGGAGCGCCAGTCCCGGCCTGACCTTCGACCTGGGTAAGCGGGTGCAGCGCTGGGGCAAGGGCTACGCCTGGAGCCCGGTGGCAATGGTGGAACGACCCAGGGACGCCAACGACCCCGCCGCTTCGCGCGAGGGTTTTGTCATGGCCACGGGCGAATGGACCCGAAGTTTTTCCGGCCCCATCAGCGCGGTCAGTCTCACCGGCTTGCTGGTTCCGACCGACGGTGACATGAACGCTGATTTTGGTCAGACGCAAGACCTTAACCCTGCCGCCAGGTTGTACCTGCTGGCCTGGGACACCGACATTGACCTGATGTGGCGCAGCCAGGGCGCACGGCCCGAGAGTTTTGGCCTGGACTTTTCACGCAACCTGAGCACCGCGCTGGAGCTGCATGGCGAGTGGGCACGCACGCTTGATGCCAGCCGTAACACTGTCACCGCTTCGGGCGTCACCAGCAGCGAACGCGTTGTTATGGATTCCTATTTGCTCGGGGTGCGTTACCTGACGCAGGGTGAGGTCACCTGGATCGCCGAGTATTACCGCAACGGCGCAGGTTACAGCGCGCAGGAACTCAGCGTCTACTACCAGTTTCTGGAGACGGCGCTTGAGCCCGGTGCGCCGGCAACGCTTGCCAGTACGGCGCGCACCGTCGCTCAGTCGGGCTACGCCAGGCCGAACCCGGGACGTGATTACCTGTACCTGAAAGCCAGCGTCAGCGAGCCCCTTGACTGGGTCTATGGTGCGGCCTCGCTCACCACCATGGTCAATCTGAATGACCACAGCTACCAGATCACGCCAGAAATCAGCTACACCGGTTTTGCCAATTGGGAGTTGCGCGGTCGGCTGATTCTGCTGGCAGGCCAGGCACACACCGAGTTCAATGAAAAAACCACCAGTCGGCGCCTTGAAATTTATGCGCGCTACTACTTTTGAAGCGCACCAACCTGCGTCCCGGATTGCGCTGTGCTTCATCCGGGCTACGGTGTTGGTCGCTTGAACTGTAGCCCGGATGCCAATCCGGTGGCACTTATTCGGCAGGTCGGGCCCGGTTGACCAGCCACACCAGCGACAACATCACCGGGACCTCCACCAGCACCCCCACCACCGTGGCCAGGGCGGCGCCGGAATTGAGCCCAAAGAGGGAAATCGCCACCGCCACCGCCAGCTCGAAAAAGTTGGAGGTACCAATCAAACAGGCTGGGCCGGCGATGTTGTGTGGCAACTTGAGCAGTCGCGCGCCCCACCAACTGATGAAGAATATGCCGTAGGTTTGCAGCATCAGCGGGATCGCAATCAGGCCGATGATGAGCGGCTTGGCCACGATGGTTTCTGCCTGAAAACCAAACAGCAGCACCACGGTGGCAATCAGGCCCACGACCGACCACGGCTTGAGGTGTGCCACGAATTCAGCCACGGCGTGGTCAGAGCGGCGCGCCAGCATGCGGCGTGTGGCCATGCCCGCCGCCAGCGGCAGCACCACATAGAGCACGGTAGAAAGCAGCAGCGTTTGCCAGGGCACGGTGATGTCGGTCACACCCAGTAAAAAGGCGGCAATCGGCGCAAAGGCAAAGACCATGATCAGGTCGTTGACCGAGACCTGCACCAGCGTGTAGTTGGCATCGCCCTTGACCAGCTGGCTCCAGACAAACACCATGGCGGTACATGGCGCCACGCCCAGCAGAATCATGCCGGCGATGTATTCGCTGGCCGACTGTGGGTCGACCCACGGCGCAAACAGGTAGTGGAAGAACAGCACGCCAAGGGCAGCCATGGTGAAGGGTTTGATCAGCCAGTTGACTACCAGGGTCAGGGCCAGACCGCGCGGCTTTTTGCCGACGTCTTTGACAGCTGACCAGTCGATCTGGATCATCATCGGGTAGATCATGACCCAGATCAGCACGGCGACCACCAGGTTGACGTGGGCAATTTCAAGTGCCGCAATCGCCTGGAATGTGTCTGGCGTCAGCAGCCCAAGGCCTACACCCGCGCCAATGCCCAGCGCCACCCACAGGGTCAGATAACGTTCAAACAAGCCCATCTCATTGCCCCAGGGCCATTTCGCGGGCGGTGTTCTGCAACATGGTTTTTTCCAGTTTGCTGGCGGGCAGGCTCACCAGCAGCTCCAGTCGGCGCTTCAGTGCCAACAGGGTTTGGCGGAAGGCTTCGAGCTTGTGGGCATCGTCAGCATCGCCGACAGAAGGGTCGGCGTAGCCCCAGTGTGCGGTGGCGGGCTGGCCGGGCCAATAGGGGCAGACTTCGCCGGCGGCGTTGTCGCACACGGTAATGACAAGGTCCATCTGCGGCGCATCTGTGGTGCCGAATTCATCCCAGGATTTGCTGTACAGGCCTTCGACAGAAATACCGGCATTCTGCAGCACCTGCAGGCCCAGCGGGTTGGGTTGCTGGTTAGCGCTTGGGCTGCTGCCGGCCGAGAAGGCCTTGAAGCGGCCGCGCCCGATGTGGTTCAGGACAGCCTCTGCCAGAATGCTGCGGGCCGAGTTGTGGGTGCATAAAAACAGCACGTTAAATGCTTTGTCAGTCATGTTGAGCGTCTTTCGTGGGTCAGGGAGGGTAGGGAAGGGATTGGGTGTGTTGCCTTGCTGGCTGTGAGCTGTATAAGGTGTGCCACGCCGACTGGCTCGTGGTCGAGCAGAGGCACCAGCGCCATGCGCCGGGCGTGCTGCTGGGTGACTCGATCCATTTCGCGGCACTCGTTGGCGGCACGCTGACGCAGCAATGGGGAGCAGAGCGGCTCGGTCAGGCCGGCCGCCGCCACGCTGTTGTTAATCACCCAGGCCCAGGGGGTGATGCCGGCGCGCTGCAGATCGGCCTGCAGGTTGGCAGCTTCCAGTACCGGGGTGGTCTCGGCCAGTGTGACGATCAGCACCTTGGTTTGTTCAGGGTCCTGCAACTGCATCATGGGTGTGGTGAAGTGTATGGTGCTGCCCGCCATCTGGCGCGCCATGTCGCGGTGGTAGGCGCCGGTGGCGTCAAGCAGCAGCATGGTGTGGCCGGTGGGTGCGGTGTCCATCACCACAAACTTTTTATCGGCTTCGCGGATCACCCGCGAAAATGCCTGGAATACCGCAATTTCTTCGGTGCAGGGCGAACGCAGGTCTTCTTCCAGCACGGCGCGCCCCGCAGCATCGAGCGAGGCGCCTTTGCTGGCCAGCACCTGGGCGCGGTAGGCTTCTGTGACCTCATGGGGGTCGATGCGGCTCACCGTGAGCTGTGTCAGCGTGCCTTGTAAGGTGTCTGCCAAGTGTGCGGCCGGGTCGGAAGTGCTCAGGTGCACATCAAAGCCACGCGTGGCCAGTGCTACCGCCACGGCGGCGGCCAGTGTGGTCTTGCCCACGCCGCCCTTGCCCATCAGCATCACCAGGCCGTGGCCTGCGATGGCGATCTCGTCGACCAATGCCGACAAACTGGGTGCGTTGAATTTCGGGACATCCGGTGGCAGCTCTGGCGTTGCGTGCATAGCCGTTTTGGTGCTCAGTAATTGTCTCAGGGCAGCCAGGCCGAACACGTTAAACGCCTTGAGCGTGATCTGCTCGGTGGGCAAGTCACGCAAGACTTCGGGCAGTTGGGCCAGCACGGCCTGCTCGCTCTCAAAAATGGCTTGTGCCAGCGGGTCCTTGGCGATCTCAGATTCTGGAAACACGCCATTAATCACCAGATACTGTCGGGTCAGCCCGATGTCGGCCAGTTCGCCATGGGTGCGCGCGGCTTCATGCAGGGTGGCTGCCTGCGCGCGTGCCACCAGCACCATTCTGGTTTTTTGTTCATCCGCCAAGGCATCGACGGCCGCCTGGTATTGGGCGCGTTGCTTTTCCAGACCGGCCAGCGGCCCCAGGCACGAGGCATCACCCTTGCCGGTTTCTAGAAAACCGCTCCAGGCGCCGGGCAATTGCAGCATGCGGATGGTGTGGCCGGTAGGTGCGGTGTCGAACACAATGTGATCGAAGTCTTGCGTCAAGGCGCCACCGGTCAGCAAGGCGGTGAACTCGTCAAAGGCAGCAATTTCGGTGGTGCACGCGCCCGAGAGCTGTTCCTCGATGCTTTTGACAATTGTCTCTGGCAAGACACCACGAACCGGCCCGACGATGCGGTCGCGGTAGGCTTTGGCCGCAGCCTGTGGGTTGATCTCCAACGCGCTCAGGCCCGCCACTTCGGCAACGGCGGTAATCCGATTGCCGATGGCGATGCCAAACACCTGGCCCACGTTGGACGCCGGGTCGGTGCTGACCAGCAGCACGCGCTTGCCATCCTGCGCCAGCTTGATGGACGTGGCGCAGGCCAGCGACGTTTTGCCCACGCCGCCCTTGCCGGTAAAGAACAAAAAGCGCGGTGCCTGGTCGAGAAACTTCATGTGTATGCGGGCCTTAGCAGCAGGCGCCACCGGCGCAACAAGCGCCAGTCTTCGCTGCGGCAGTGCTGGTTTCAGCGCTGGGGGACGCGGTGTTTGGCGTGTCAAGCCAGCGCGCCAGATCCTCGCGTACAGGATAACGCCCGGCAAAGGCGAGCTCGCCGTCAACCAGGGTGATCGGCAAGGCGGATTCCCCCGAGCGCGCCAGCAGGCCTTTGACCGCCTCGTTTTCGGCAAAGGCCATCGGCTGCTGGGCCAGGCTGAAACGCTCAACCAACAAACCGTTTTGCCTCGCCCAGTCCAGATCGGCAGAGAAGCTGACCAAAGCCTGGTCCACGTCGGTGCCACAAACGCCGCTGCTGCAGCACAAGGCGGGGTCGAAAACTTGTATTTTTTTCATGCTGATTTCCTTGGTTTTAAAAAATGGCTTCTGGCTTGTCATCAGCGCTTTGAGCCGTCTCAGGCGCAGATGGGTTCGAGGCAGGTTTCAGCGCACAGCTCGGGGTGACCGGCACAGCACTCGGCGGTCAGGTAGCCAATCAAGTCCTGCATCAGCGCCAGGTTGGCGCGGTAACGTTGGTAGCGCCCCTCTTGCACCACGGACACGAGTTGCGCATGGGTCAGTGCCTTCAGGTGAAACGACAGATTGGTCGGTGGTACGTCCAGCGCAGCGCCAATTTCACCTGCGACAAGCCCTTGCGGCCCGGCTTTGACCAGCAAGCGGTAGATGTCCAGGCGCACCCCCGAGGCGAGGGATTCGAAGATGGTGGTGGCAAGTGATTTATCCATTGTTTTAATCATACAACAATTATTGAAATGTTGAATAAATAGTTTCAAACCGAATCGGTAGGGGCATAGGCCCTATTGGCAAATCAGAACGGTGGAAATATTTGTAGCGAGATTACACCGCCACGCCAAACAACCAGCCGACGCCTGCTGTGCAGGCCATGGCCAAGGCCCCCCAGAACGCCACCCGAACAATCCCTTTGACAATGCTGGCGCCACCGGTGTAGGCCGCCAGGCCGCCCAAAATCACCAGAAAAAGCAGTGAAGTAGCGGCCACTACGGGCGTCAGGACAGCATAGGGTACGAGCCAGGCCATCAACAAGGGCAGGCTTGCACCGACGACAAACGACAGTGCTGATACCAACGCCGACTGCAACGGCCTGGCGCTCGCGGTGTCCGTGATACCCAATTCGTCGCGGGCGTGGGTCCCGAGGGCATCGCTGGCGGTTAACTGTATTGCCACCTGATGCGCAAGCTTGGCGTCCAGGCCGCGCCCAACGTAAATCGCCGCCAGTTCGGCCAGTTCGCGTTCACCGTCGGTTGCCAGTTCAACCTTTTCTCGGGCGATATCGGCCTGCTCGGTGTCCGACTGCGAACTGACCGACACATATTCGCCCGCCGCCATCGACATGGCGCCGGCCACCAGACCGGCCACACCTGCCACCAGGACCGCACTTTGTGTGGTGCTGGCAGCAGCCACACCCAGGATCAGGCTGGCGGTCGAGACGATGCCGTCGTTGGCGCCCAGCACGGCGGCACGCAGCCAGCCGATGTGCTGGGTCCGATGGTATTCAGCCTGAAGGTTGGCCATGAGTCGTTTTTGCATCAGGCGGGCGTCACGCCCAAAACGCGCCCGGTGAGCTTACGCGCGACCGGTGCCAGGAAAAAGATCACCGGCACGCCCACCACATAAGCGATGCCAAAGGCCTTCATCCATAACCGAAAAAAGTTGTCCGTCAGGCCGACATTAACGAAGGTGATCACCAGCGTCATCAGGAAAATCATCATGGCGCCCATGATCAATGAAAACACCAGGTGAAATTTCTTTTGCGGATGCATGTGCTTACTCCTTGTTAAAAATTGTCTGCAGAGGGTGTTTGACAACGCTTATTCACGTTCCACCTCCAGGTACGTCTGGTTGGCCAATTGCGGCAGCCAGACATCGGCGTGTTTCAGGTGGGCAAACGGCTTGCCGTTGAAGCTCTTCACCGCGGCGCTGATGTCGACACCATCGTCCACCGCTTTTTTCATGTGGCTGCGCAGCGCCAGCAGCAGGTCGCGGGTTTGTGCCTGGGCGGTGGCCAGCGTGGTCACGTTGCCGTGGCCGGGCACGATGGTTTGTGGTTTGAGTTGGTCAATCACGGCAAAGCTGTCGAGCCATGTCTTGGTGCGGCTTACCGGGTGCAGGCCCAGTACGCGGTCCACATAGACCACGTCGCCGCTGAATAACACGCTTTTTTGCGGCAGCCAGATCAGCGTGTCGCCGGGGGTGTGGCCACCCTGGCGGTGCTTGAGCTCGATCAGCGTGCCACCCATGTTGATGGTGCTGTCCTGGGCTTTGACAAAGCGCGAGGGCAGGGTGGGGCGGGTGCCGTCCAGGCGTTCCTTCAAGACCTTGAGGCCGTCCATTTGCTCGCCGGCGCGGGCCTGCATGTCGGCTTGTGCATCGGCATGGGCCAGGGTCTCGATACCCTGCCCGGCAAAGTAGCCGTTGCCGAGCCAGCGGTGGTCCTGGTCGCCGGAGTTGATCACCAGCTTGAGCGGCTGTGTTGTGACTTTCTTGACTGCCTCATGCATCTTGGCGGCCACCTGGTAGCTTGAGCCACTGTCTATCAGCACTGCGCCTGCCGGTGTCACCACCAGACCAATGTTGGCGTTCAGGCCCTCGTTGTCATAGGTTCGGCCTTCAATCTCCCCGATAAAGGCATAGACGCCGTCAGCTACCGGCTTGAAGGCAACCTCCACCGCCCTGGCGGGCAGGACGAGCAGGCTGGCTGCCAGCAGGGTGGCAAGTGCGCTGGCATGGGCGCCAAGGCGTGTTGTCATGAAGTCTCCGGTTGTTATCGATTCTTTTGTGTCGGTCATCGTGAGATGACAACACCGTATTAGACACAAAACCCATCCGCATCAAAAACAACATGGGCTGTCGTACGGGCCGGTAGGTGTGCGCGAGTGTGCATATGCCGGTGGAGACGGCAATTTGGTCAAAAAGACGCAGGGCCGCTGAATAATTCAGTCAATTTTTTTCGTCAAAGCACCTCAACATTGCAGACAATCAAATTTTTGAGGCGTTGGAAAGTGATGAAGACTGGTTTATTGTTGTGTTTCTTTCTTTTCGCTGTGCCTGTTTTTGCCAGCGAGTTCGAGACTGTGTTGGTTGTTTCGATTGACGCCTTGCACCCGGCCGCGCTGAGTCAAAAGACATCACCCACCCTTGACCGTTTGATGCATTCGGGCCGCTGATCATGGCCGCCAGCCACAAGCTGTCCCCGCTGGCACCGGGCGTGTTCCCTATCACCGAGTTCAAGCGGCTTTTGCAAGACACGCTTATGGCGGCTGTAAAGTAGGACAAGGAATCGTCAATTCGAGGCCAATGGCGCGGCACAAAGTTGCTCACGCGTTGATTTCCAGCCGTTTCATTTTTTCCCATAGCGTCTTGCGCGAAATACCCAGTGCATCGGCGGTTTTGCCAAGACTGCCATCACAGTGACCCAGGGCTTTGCGGATATGTCCGCGCTCGGCATCTTCCACCACCGCATGCAAGGACGGCAGGGTACCTGGCGGCGTCGTGACCGAACCGTTGCCGGGTTGGGCTGTTCCGCGGTTGGCCATGGGTTGGTCCAGGATGCCGCTGTCGCTCATGACCACGGCGTGCTCAAGGTAAGCGCGTAATTCACGCACGTTGCCGCGCCAGGTGCGGGCCATCACGTCGCGCAAAAACAGCTCAGACATGGCAATGGGTGTGCCTTGCTCGGCGGTGATTTGCTGCAGGATCAGCTCGGTGAGCCAGCGGATGTCTTCGGGACGGTCACGCAGTGGCGGAATCTCGATGCGGATCACGGCCAGCCGGTAAAACAGGTCTTCGCGAAATTTGCCGGCCAGCATGTCGGCGTACAGGTCGCGGTTGGTGGCGGCAATGATGCGAAAGTCGCTGTGTGTGGTGCGCTCGGAGCCTAATCTGAAAAAACAGCGTTCTTGTAGTACCCGCAGCAATTTGGCTTGCATGCTGGCGGGCAGGTCACCCACTTCGTCCAGAAACAAGGTACCGCCATCGGCGCGTTCGACAAAACCTTTGTGGGCACGATGTGAGCCGGTGAAAGCGCCTTTTTCATAGCCAAAAAATTCGGCCTCCATCATCGAGTCAGGCACTGCGGCGCAGTTCACCGCGACAAACGCCCCTTTTTTGCTGCGCAGGTCGAGGTTATGAATCATTTGCGCAACCACTTCTTTGCCTACGCCCGATTCACCGCTCACCAGCACTGAAGTTTTTTGTTTGGAGAGTTTGTGCACCAACTCCTCAACACGCCGCATGGCAGGTGATATACCGAGCACCGTGGTGGCAACTTCAAGGTGACTCGACAGGACTTCCATGACGGCCGAGACCAGTTTTTCGGTGTCAAAAGGCTTGGTCAGGTACTCACGGGCACCGGCTTGCAGCGCGCCCACGGCATCGTTGACACTGCCGTAGCCGGTCAGGAAATACCAGGGCAACTGCCGACAGGCAGCTGGTAACTGGGCGTACCACTCGGTCGCCAGACCGTCGGGCAAGCGCACATCGCTGACGATGGCACCCCAGGGTGAGTCAATTTGAAGTTGCGCCTCGGCCAGGCGGCGCAACCAGATGACTTTGAGGCCTTCAAGTTCAAAGCGTTGCACCAGCGACTCACCCAGGATCAGGTCGTCTTCAATCAACAGCAGTTTTTTGTGGGTCATGATGGGTCAGGTTGGGGAGCCAGAAGCTCAGGCGGGTGGTAAATGGGCGAGGTATGTCGCCGGCAAGGGCAGCTGTGAAGCCGCCGCCGTAACGCACCGCAAATTCGTGGCAAATCCAAAGGCCAAAACCGTTTGGGTCGTTGCCATCGTCAGTGGTCAGTCGCCGCTGCAGGCGATCATCAGACAAGTGGCGACCGGTGTTCAAGATGACCATGTTGACCTTGTGGGCATCGGCACTCAGACTGGCATGTACCTGGCCGGCCTGGCCAGCGGCCTTGATGGCGTTGAGCAACAGGTTAAGCATGACCTGGCGAAATACCGTTGAGGGTACACACAGTTCAAATTGCTGCACCAGCTCGGAGCTGATCGCGACGGCGTGCTGCACGGCTGTTGCACGGGCCAGCGTTAGGATGTCCTGCATATCGTCCGGGGTCAGGCAACGGTCTTCCACTTTGGCTTGTGGCAGCAGCGCCGTGGTCATGGTCCGGATTTGCTGCAGGCCACGCTCAATCAGGTCCAGGCTGCGGTCACGGGTATCTGGCGCATCACCGTGCAGGCGCAGGGTTCGGGTGGCGGTGATCAGGCCGGCCAATGGGTTATTGATTTCATGGGCTACCGCGGCAGTGATTCGGCCCACAGCGGCTAATCGCTCGGCGGAAAGGGCGCGTTTTTCATTGGCTTTGGCGGCCGACGTTTCTATCAGCAGTTGCCGCACTGCGCCAGCAATACGATCGAGTTCGGGGTCCTGCAACTGTGGCAGCAGTAATTGCAATTGCACTGGATCAGTGCGTCCAATTTGGGCAATGCAGTCGGCCGTCTGGGCAATCGGGCGCGCCATGCGCCGCCCGAGTAACCAGCCCAGTGGCACCAGCACAATGATGGCCAGCGCCGCGCCGATCAAGGCCGGTGTGGACAACGCCGCCCAGTCCGGGGCAAAGACGGCGGCATCCACCTCGGCAAATACAAATCCAATCACCTGGTTGTCGTCACTGCGGATCGGTTCAACCAGCGTCATGCCCCCATCCGGGGTCGTCAGGTTGATGGGCCTGGCGGCGTCACTCGTCGTGGGCAGCAAGCGGCCATTGATTAGCACGCCCAAAGCCTGCTCGCCGGTAGGCAGTCGCAATGGGTCCGACCCCGCCAGAAAACGCCCCTGGGCATCGAGCAGGGCGGCGCGGGATTGCCCTTTTCCGGTCTGTGGCAACAACGCCGCTGTATTGCGTAACAGGGTGAAGGCACGCCAGGTGTCGTCCTGCGCCAGCAAGGGTTTGCCCTGCGCGACCAACAAATCTACGATGCGCTGCACGGTGCTGACAATCTCTAGGCGCGCTGATCGTGCCGAGATTTGCGCCGCGACCACACTCACCAATAACACCGAGAGGATGACGGCCAGCACCAGACCCATCGGGATCTGTATGCGGTAGGGCAAGCGTGGCAGCATCGTCTGTCTCCGGGTTTAGGCCCGGATCATGTTCACGCTGGCGGCCAGCGCTTTGATCGGCTCAAACAGGGCGGCGTCGGGCTTGGCAAAACCGGTGAGATTCAGGGCGCGAAGCAGGCTCGCGCCTTGTTCATCCTTTGTCATGCTTTGCAGGGCTTCACCCAAGGCCCATAACGCCGGGTTGTTGTCGTTTCGCTTGGCCACCATCGGTGGAAAGGCATACCAGTCGGAGCGCCACAGCACGACAGTCTGTTCCACCGCTGCCATTTTTTGCAATTGCATGGTCTCCCAGACATAGCCATCAATACAACCCGCTTGCGCCAGACCGGACGCCACGGCTTCTGCCACGTTGCGGTGACCGTGGGCAAAGAAAGACCGGCGTAAATCCCGGGGGGTCAAACCGACAGCGCGCAGTTGCGCTTGTGCCACCAGCCAGCCTGAATTGGACAGCGGGTCGGAGTACGCCAGTACCTGATTCCGGAGGTTACTCCAGCCGCTCAAAAGGCCTTGTTTGCCTTGCTGACCAATCAGATAGGACTGGTAAAACGGCCTGTTATTGAACAGCGGTGTCGCCAGAAGCTGCAGTCTGCTCTGATGCAGCACAAATGGGTAACCACAAATCCAGGCAGCATCGAGTTGGTCGGTCAATAGCAGGTCAAGAATGTTCTGATAGGACTCGCGCGCCACAAACACCACCGCCACCCCCATGCGCGAACCCAGATAGTCGCTCCAGCGTGTCAAAAATGCCGCCTGATCAGCCAGGATCACGGCCGTCAGGCCAATGCGCAACGGTGCAGCGCGCTGGCGATCTTGTGCCTGGGCACTGGTCTGTAGCAGGCTCCAGCTTACCCCGAATTCAAGCAATGTTCTGCGTTGCATGGGTTCATTCTCTAATCAAAAATGTGATCGCTAGTAGATAACGATTTCGTAACATTTTCACTTGGTAGAAACCCGTAAAACGTTACGTTTTCGTTACGGTGGTGCGCTTTAAGTTCATTTTTTCATCGGCTTTCTCCAGTGAAAGCCTGTTTATCTGTTTGGTTTCAAGAGGTGGCACGTATGTTGCGCTATTTGACGTGGTTAACGTGTAGCCATTAAAAATCACATCCTCTTCAGGAGACAAACCGATGAGTGAAACAAGCAACGTCTCGTCACAGGCAGCGGGCCAATCGCACAAGCGGCGATTTGCCATGGTGGTCGATATCCGTCGATGCATCGGCTGCATGGCGTGCCAGGTGGCCTGCAAGGCCGAATACGACACCCCCTTGGGTGTTAACCGGACCTGGGTACCCTACAAGGTCACGGGTAAGTACCCCACGGTATCGCGCAAATTTTTGCCACGTTTGTGCAACCACTGCGAAGACCCGCCCTGTGTGCGCAACTGCCCGGTGGGTGCCACCTTTGTTGTCGAAGACGGTGGTTTTGTGCTGCAACGCTACGAGCGTTGTATTGGCTGCCGCAGTTGCATGGCCGCCTGTCCCTACAACGCGCGCTTCATGCTGCCGTCGCACCGCACTTACACGCCCATCACCAATGTGGTGGACAAATGCACCTTCTGCTTCCACCGGGTCACGCAAAACCTGGTGCCGGCCTGTGTACAGACCTGTATTGGCCGCTCCCGCGTGTTTGGCGACATCAACGACCCCAACAGCGAGGTCTCGTATCTGATTGCGACCAATCCAACGCAGGTGTTGCGTCCTGAACAAGGCACCAAACCGCACGTTTTTTATATTGGCGCCGATCGCAACCAAACCGAGTTTGGCCGCGATGGTTACAAACCCGTTGAGGTGATGGAGCAGGAACGTGCTGCTTTCAAACTTCATTTCAAACTTTAAGGAGTACACATCATGGGTGAATATGTTTGGTTCCACGATGTGTCGTGGCATTCGGCTTACGCGATCTACTTCTTTGTTGTTGGCATTCTGGCGGGCTTGTCATTTTTGTCTTATGGCTCGTGGATCACGCCTGCGTTGCGGCCTTTACGCGAAAAAGCGGCCTACATCTCAGTGGTGTTGCTGGGCGTGGGCGGGGCGCTGCTGGTGGCAGACTTGTCGCAACCGCTGCGCTTTCTCAATACCCTCAATCCCATGTACATGCACTTCACCTCGCCTCTGGCTTGGGGTGCACTGAACATTGCGGCGTTTGGTATTTGCTCGGTGCTCTATATCTGGACCTTGTTCAAAAAAGAGGAGAAGTATGGCAAGTGGTTGGCGACGCTGACCGCCTTGCTGGCTTTGGGTCTGCCCATCTACACCGGTTATGACTTGTCGGTGCATCAGTCGCGGCCGGTCTGGAACACGCCGGTGATGCCGGTGTTGTTTGTGGCGCTGGCGGTTGCCTCGGGCTCGGCCGCAGGATCGCTGCTGGCGGGCAGCAATATGGTGGCCCAAAAAGTCCTGCGCGAATACATGCTGTGGTCCACCGCAGCGGTGGGGGTGGTGTTGATCGGCGTGATGGGCACCACCAACTACGGTGGCGCTGCCGAAGAGCTGACGTTTGCCATTTTGACCACGGGCACCATGGGTTTGATCTTTGTCGGTTTTGGTATTTTGGGCGGCATCGCCTTGCCTGTCGGCCTGTTGCTGACCAGCACGGGGCAGCAACACCGGGGTATTTTGATGATCGCGGCAGCGCTGATTTTGCTTGGCAGTGCAGCTTTGCGTTACGGCATCTTGATGGCTCCCCAACAAATGCAAACCTTGTTTTGACCCTATTCCAGGAAACAAATCATGAAAATTCCTAAAGTCACACGACGCACATTTTTGGAAGTCAGCGCCAGCACCGGGGCTGTGGCTGCGGCCGCCCCCCGCTTGCTGAACGCCATGGAAAACGACCTGGGTGGCAAAGACATTGGTCCGGTCACTGCGGTTGAACGGCGTGCCGTGCCAACCGGCTGTCATGTCTGCAACATTCAGGATGGCGCTATTGCCTACCTGGAAAACGACCGGGTGGTCAAGCTGGAGGGCAATCCGGAACATGTTTCTACGCGCGGACGCCTGTGCGCCAAGGGCAATTCGGGCATGTGGTACAGCTACGACCCGGATCGCATTTTGTACCCGCTCAAGCGCGTGGGTGCACGCGGTGAAGGTAAGTGGAAACGCATCACCTGGGACGAAGCCCTGACTGAGTTGGCTGGCAAGCTCGATGCCGCCATCAAGGAAGACCCCAACACCATCATGATGAAGTATGGCCGCAACCGCACCGGTGGCACCATTGACCGCTTCATGCAAACCCTGGGTTCTGCCACGGTGGTGAACCACACCTCGGTGTGTGAATCCTCCAAAAAGGTGGGCATGGAGCCCACCTGGGGACCGGACATTGAGACGCCCGATTTTGCCAACGCCAAGTACGTGCTGAACTTTGGCTCCAACGTGCTGGAAGCTGCGTACTTCCATAATCCGCTGTCGCAGCGCGTGACCGAAGGCCGCATTGACAACCACATGAAAATTGTGACGTTCGATGTGCGCTTGTCCAACACCGCAGGTTTCTCTGATGAATGGATTCCGGTGCACCCGGCCACCGACGGCGCGGTTGCCCTGGCCATGGGCAATGTGATCCTGAGCGAAGACCTGCAGGACAGTGCATTCATCAACGAATGGACCAATGTGTCGGTCACTGAGTTGAAAGCGCACTACAAACAGTACACACCCGAGTGGGCCTCCAAAATCTCGGGGGTGCCGGCAGAAACCATTGAGCGCATTGCCCGTGAATTTGCCACCACCAAACCCGCCACGCTGTTCACCTACCGGGGTCCGGCCAAGCACTTGTACGGCTCTTACAACGAAAAAGCCTGCATGATGTTGCCGATCATGACCGGAAATATCGAGAAAAAGGGAGGTTATTGCCTGCCGCGCGGCATGGGCTGGCCACAACCACAACCACAGCCGGGCAAACCCGCCAAGCCATCGTATTTGTCGCATCCGCCAGATTACCCCTTGGCCGCGCACAAAGTCAGCCACCTGGTGCCGTTCTGGATTGCCGAGGGCAAGCAAAAAATCAACGTCTACTTCACGTACCAGGACAACCCGGTCTATACCAACCCGGGCTCCACCGAGGTCTGGGGCAAGCTGTTCAAGGATGAAAAGCTGATTCCGTACCTGGTGTCGATGAGCCCGTTCATGGGGGAAGAGACGGCGCTGGCAGATTTGATCCTGCCTGACTGTCCTTACCTGGAACGCTGGGAGCCTGAGTCCATGCCCAACTCGTTGTGGCCGTGGCTGGGCATTCGCCAGCCGGTGCACAAGTCGCTTGGTGAGTCGCGTGAAAACCGTGTCATGCTGCGTGACATCATCCACAAGCTCGACCCCGATGGCAAGCGCGGCATGAAGCAGTTCTGGAACTTCAAGGATGGCGAAGACTACATGCGTCACCACTTTGACAATGTGCCAGGACTGAAAGAGGCTGGCGGCCTGAACTTTCTTAAAAAACACGGCGTCTGGCCTATTTATGGCACGCTCAATCCCAAAACCGGCAAGGTGTCGGACAAGACTGGTCGCGAAATTCAGGCCGAATATGGCTTGTACAAGAAAGAGCTCTCAGCGGCTGACATGGCGGGTGCTTCGGTTGATCAATCAGGCAATATCACCAAAGGTGGCAAGACCATTGGCCTGCAGCGTGACGGTAAAAACTATGTGGGGTTCCCCACTGGCAACCGCCTGATCAACGTGCGTGTTGATCAGTGGGCCGAGTATGGCTTTAATCCCATGCCCACCTTCAAGCGTATTCCATGGCACGAGACCATGAAGGAGGATGAGATGATCCTCTCCACCTTCAAGCTCAATGTGATGAAGCAGTCACGCACGGCTGCAGTGAAATGGCTGGCCGAAATTGCGCACAGCAATCCGGCCTGGATGAATCCGGAAACTGCTGCCAGGATGGGGGTCAAAACCGGCGATCTGGTGCGGGTGGAAAGTGCGGTGGGTCACCTGGTCACCAAAGCCTATGTGACCGAGGGCATTCACCCCAAGGTAATCTCCATCTCCACCGGCTTTGGTCACTGGGAATACGGTCGCCTCGCGACTCTCAAGCTCAAGGACAAGAAGGCCGATTACAGCCATGGTGCAGATGACCCGGATCTGAACAACGTCTGGTGGGACGACAAGGGGGTGCACCCCAACAAAATCATTCCGGTAGTGGCCGACCCGATCGGTGGCTCGCAAGGCTGGTACGACACGGTGGTGAAGGTCACCAAGGCCGGCCCGAATGACAAGTATGGTGACACCGAGGGCAGTTGGGAAAAACACGTGGCGGCCTTCAAGGAAACCATGCGCTACGCCTATACCGGTGACTTGCACCGCAAGATGCACCCCGAGATGGCGGCTTGGGGCGGGCCTGAAAGCGTTAAGCATCAGGCCTCAGGCGGACATTAAGCGTGCGGCTGTGCGGCGGGCTTAAAAAACCTGCCGCACGCAGCACTTCATAGCCTTCGTCGATCCGTTATTTTTACGGCTCGGCATCATTGGAAAGCCCTCCCATGCTCCATGCGATTTTTGATTTTGATGAAGTGCTGGAAGCACCGGTTGATCCGGACCATCAGGCGCTTGATCTTCCAGTCTTAGCCCAGGAGTGCCGGGCCAGGGCCCGTATTTACTGGGTGCTGGCCGGGGTGTTTGTTGAAGAGCCTTCGGTTGAATTTTTGGCCAGCATGGGTCATGTTGACTGGTTGCAGTCGCTGCAGCACGCTGGTATCAGCTTTGGCCCTGACTTTCTGGACACCGACCTGACCACCTTGGTAAATGTGCTGGCGTGTGAATACGCCACCTTATTTGCTTCATCCGGCGGCTTTCCGCCTGTGGAGTCGGTGCGCCTGACCGGGCGCTTCAAACAAGACCCGCATTACCAGGTCTCGGCCTTGTACAAGCGTCTTGGGTTCGAACAGGTCAAAGGCCGGTTTGAGGTGTTTTCTGATCAACTGGGTATGGAGTTGATGTTTGTGGCCGAATTGCTGGAGCGCTGTGCGCGAGCGCTTGATGATGATGACTTGGTCGCTTACAAAAGAGGCGACAAGGAAATCAAACGCTTCTGGTCGCTGCATCTTGGGCGCTGGGTGCGTGGCTACAGCGGCTTGATCCAGCGCGCTGCCAACCACTCCTTCTACCGTGAAATGGCACGCTTTTTACATGGTTTTGCCACGGAAGAAATTGCCGCCATGGGCCTGAGCCGACTCGATGACCTGGATCAGGGTCAGTTGGTGGTGCCAAAATCTGAAATTACTCTGGAGTTCAATCCGGACGAGCCGGTCTGTGGTGAATGTCCTTCCGGCGCGACCGAGCGGCTGGCGGCATCTGCCACGGGGCGGGTGATTCCGATCAACGCCGTTCAGGACCTGGCTTTTTGAGGATCTGACCCATGTTGCTGGACTTGCATTCAAAACCCATTCTTCCGCCAGACCGTTCGGTGCTTTCGGAACTGGACTGGGGCGAAGTGGCAGCGCTGTGGAACGGCAACCAACTGGGACAGTTGCACGACTGGCTCAATGCGCGTTGGTCAAGGCTGATTCGCAACAGTCCGCTGGGCGCAAGAGACCCAGAGGCCGAGCTGCTGCAGGCCTTGGCGTTTGCCACCCTGGCACTGTTTTTTACCCAAAACCAGAACCAATCCGGCGCACTGCTGTTGCTTGACGATGCCATGCTGGCGCTTGGCAAATACCGCCCGTCGTACATGGGGATCAGGATCGAGCCCATTTACGGCACTTTGCAGGACTTGCGACCGATGCTGGTCGGACTGGCACCCGATGCAGATTGCCCGATGGTCCCCTTTGTCTATCCAAAATTCGAGACCCTGCGGGCAGCACCATGAGTGTGCAGTTTTGTTGCCTGGCGAAGAATTTCTCCGAGCTTAACCCGGTGGTGCCCAGCTTTGTATGTTGCACCCCACGCATGGCCTCCATGCCAAATCAGGTGATGAAGGCCCAGGTGCTGCTGGCTGGCGAGTCTGAGCTGGTGGCCACCGCCTTGCTCAATGCCGGTGCCCGGAAAGTATTTTTGGGTGAGATCGCCTTGTTTGACAGTACCGTCGTAACGCGCCTGGTGCATCAATTTGGCACCGAGCGTATTGGCTTGCAGGTGCCGGTGCAACGGCAGTCGGTCAGTTGGTCGTTTGAGACTGAATCCAATGAAGATTTTAATGTGGTCACCCCTTCGCTGTGTGACCCGGTGTGGGAGGTGCTTAAAGCCAATGGTGAAACTTCCGGCGTGCGTGCCGCTGGCTGGATCGATGCCATGTTGCACCACGGGGTGAGCACGGTACTGCTGCGTGCCGATATTTCTGACGACGCTGATTTGAACCTGTGTGCCGGACTGGTCGAATCACTGGCGAACAGGCTTTGGGTGGCGCCGCTCAACGACCTTCATCCGCCGATTGCCGACTGGGTTGCCTTTGGGCAGGTCAGACAGTTGGCCTTGCCTGCGGCGTTGTACCATCGCCGTCATGCGCTGGTGCCGCGCGAGTTGGCTGCCGGCGGAACGGTTTTAACCGCTTGAAAATGTCATGATCAATGTAAAGTTTTATTTGCGTTGCCTGTTGTTGGCGCTATTGGCCTTGGCTGCTACCGCATCTTATGCAGAGGCCTCTTTGCGTGATGAAGTGGACCTGATGGAGGCGCTTAAAAAGCAGCCTCCTTGCTGTGTGATTGATGCGCGCAGTGATGCCAATCAGGCTAAATTCCCCTTGGCAGATGCGCTCAAATACCGACCCGGTTTGCGCATCGTGCCGACGGCGTCCGTGGTGGTTGTGGCAGACGACAATCCAACTGCCCTGAATGTTGCCAATGCACTGGCCAAGCAGCACCCCGGTAAAAACATTTACGCCGTGCGCGGTGGTGTGACGGCCTGGGAATTCGTGCGCAAAGCCCTGGACAAAGTCACGGCGTCGAGCAGTGGTGCACCGCCCGCCGGGGTCAGTTTTGTGATTCCGCACAACACCTGCGAAACCGGTACGCCGTTACAGGTGTTGAGCGGCAGCACCAAGGCCAAGCCTTAGCACGGTTGTGTGATGCCTGATTTTCGCGCCAGTCACTGTGCCCGCTACCGCTATCGTTACAGCGAATGCAGACGCTGTTCAGACGTCTGCCCGCATGACGCCATTAGCTTGTCGGACGAGGGTGCTGCCCTGGTAGCGGACAAATGCAAAAATTGCGGCTTGTGCATCAGTGCCTGCCACACCCAGGCCTGGAGCAGCGCAGATTTCAAGCCAATCGACATCCTGCGTGAGGCGATTCAAAAACCCGTCTTCAGTCTCGCCTGTGCGCCTTCCGGATGTCGCGGCGATGCCGAGGTGCCGTGCCTGGGGGCCGTGGAGGCAAGCTGGTTAGCCTACATGGCCAAACGCCGGATTCCGGTGCGTCTGCATGGCAGCGGGCATTGCCAGCAGTGCGCGCACGGTCAAACTGGCGCAGAGCAACTCCGGCTTCATCTGGAAGCTGTTGAGGTACTGGCTGCTGCCGCCAAGTCAGGTGTTGATGAGGCCGCACCAGAGCTGGCCTGGGTTATGCCCATCGTGGTGGATGACGCGCGCAGCACGGCTGCCAGGCAGAGCGGTCAGTCCAAAAGTGCCAGCACAGCAGCCAGGCGCAAGCTGTTTGGTCGCCTGTTCAGACGCAACATGGCAACTGATCCGGCACAGGCCAAAACCAGCCAGCCACCTCAAGTGCCGACAAGCGCCATTCGTGCCGGGGCTTACATGGTGTCAGACCCGCGTGAACTGCTGCAAATTGTGTGCAGGCAAAAAACTGATCGTCCCTTCACCGTCCCGTGGCATGAAAGCCTGCCGCTGATGCAACTCAGCCTGCAAGCCGGCTGTACCATGTGTGAGGCGTGCTTTCGGGTGTGTTCGACCGGGGCCATCGGGATTGAGCAAAACCCCAATGATTGGGCGTTGACATTTCAGGCTGACCGTTGTGTGGCCTGTGAGGCGTGTCTGGAAGTGTGTCAGCCTCGCGTGCTGGATGCCCAGGCCTCGTTTGATGCGCGGCCTGGTCAACCGGTCATCACGCTGATCAAGCAGGCCATGCAACGCTGTGCGCGTTGCGACCGCCATTTTGTGTCACCGACGCCGCAGAAAACCTGCCCGATTTGCAGTGATGACGAAGCTGCATTTGAGGCCATCTTTGGCGTTGACTGACAAGCATGCTATTCAATTTCAATCAAGGAGACAGCAGACATGCAATGGGAATTCACAGCTGAAGATGTGGTCAAGGCGCGTTCTGAGTATGGTTTGCAGGACTTTCGCCGTGATTTGGGAGAAGAATTGCGCGCCAACCTCGGGCACATGGATGAGGCGCAGCAGACGCGCAGCTTCAACCTGGTTTACGACATGTGTTACGCGCTGGCGACCGATAAAAAGTTCGATGACTTCCTATTGGCTTATGCGTTCGATCCGCCCACTTGTGAATTTCTGACCGGACTCAAACCCCATATGGCGGATAACGTGGTCATGCTGGGGGCGATTCTGCAGCGGCTGATCATGGACCGTGTTGAGGCCAATATGCCGCTGGCACAGGCCATTCAGGATGTGGCACAGTGGCATGCAGCGCTTGTGGCTGGCAAATAGCCGACTCACCGTTCATGAAGGGTGAGCGCCTCTGGCGCTTGTCAGAAAGTTCATGGATGCGCCCGGTACCGCCAAGGCCGACTGCCTGATCGCTGCAGACATTGCCAACACACTCAAAGCCATGTACACCAAGGAGGGCAATGCCGTCATGGCCAAGCGCTTCGAAGGCTTTGACTGGAAGACCGAAGAAGATGCGTTCAACGATGGTTTCCGCCGCGCCGGACGCCCTGGTGTGGGCATGGCCTGTCGAGTTTAAGTACTGCAATATCAGTGCGGCCATGATTGATCTTGGCTTTTCATACATTGAACAGGCTTGACCCCGGGGCGCTCAGGGACCCGCTGCGGTGCGGCCGCTGCGTTTTTCACGCATGCGCTCGGCAATCAGGCTGACCTTGCCGTGGGCATCCTCGCCTTCGAGTCGCACCGTGAAACCCCACAGGTAGGCGACGTGCTCCAGCACCGCCTTGCTGGAGTCATCCAGCGGCCGGCGCAACTGGGCAAAGTGGCGCAGGGTCAGGGAGCGGTCGCCGCGCAGGTCCACATTCCAGACCTGGATGTTGGGTTCTCGGCTGCCCAGGTTGTACTGGTCGGAGAGCTGGTGGCGCAGGGCGCGGTAGCCGCTGTCGTCGTGAATTGCCTGGATATGCAATTTGTCACGGACGTCGTCATCGAGCACCGAGAACAAGCGAAAGTCGCGCATGAGCTGGGGCGAGAGGTACTGGGCGATGAAGCTTTCGTCCTTGAAGTTCTGCATCGCAAATTCAAACGTTTTGCGCCAGTTAGAGCCGGCGATGTCGGGGAACCACTCGCGGTCTTCGGCGGTCGGGTGTTCGCAGATGCGGCGAATGTCGCGCCACATGGAAAAGCCCAGTGCATAGGGATTGATGCCGGAGTAATATGGGCTGCTATAGGGCGGTTGGTACACCACGTTGGTGTGGGACTGCAGGATTTCCAGCATGAAGCCGTCTGACAGGGCGCCTTGATCGTAGAGCGTATTGAGCAGTGTGTAGTGCCAAAAACAGGCCCAGCCTTCGTTCATGACCTGGGTCTGGCGTTGCGGGTAAAAGTATTGCTCGATCTTGCGCACAATGCGCACCACTTCCCTTTGCCAGGGCTCCAGCAGAGGCGCGTTTTTTTCGATGAAGTACAGCAGGTTTTCTTCCGGTTCGGCCGGAAAGCGCACCTCTTGCTCGGCTTGATCCGCTTCCAGGCGGGGCGGCAGGGTGCGCCACAGGTCATTGACCTGGGCCTGAAGGTAATTGGCGCGCTCATGCTGGCGCAGCGTTTCCTTGTCCAGGGAGAGCCGTGGCGAGCGCTTGAAGCGGTCAACGCCCAGATTCATCAGCGCGTGGCAGGCGTCCAGCATGCGCGCGACCGTGTCGACGCCGTAGCGCTCCTCGCACTGGGCGATGTACTGCTTGGCAAACACGAGGTAGTCCACGATCGCGTCGGCGCTGGTCCATTGCTTGAACAGGTGGTTGCCCTTGAAAAAGGAATTGTGGCCATAAGCGGCATGGGCGATCACCAGGGCCTGCATCGGCAGGGTGTTTTCCTCCATCAGGTAAGCAATACAGGGGTCGGAGTTGATGACGATCTCGTACGCCAGGCCCATCTGGCCACGCTTGTAGCGATTCTCGGTGGCCAAAAAATGCTTGCCAAAGGACCAGTGGTGGTAATACACAGGCATGCCAATGGAGGCGTAGGCGTCCATCATCTGCTCGGCGCTGATCATCTCCAGTACATGCGGATAGGTATCGAGCTCGAAGTCGGCGGCGACGCGACCAATGGCTTGATCGTATTTCTCCACGGCGGCAAAGGTCCATTCGGAGCCGAGGGGCAGGGCAGGGCCGTGTTCGTTCGCCATGGTGCGCTAAACCTGTTGTCGTTTGAAGAGATCGCGAAACACCGGGTAGATATCGGCCACGGTGGCGATGCGCCGCATGGCGAAATGATTGGCATGGGCCGTCTCCAGTTTGGCATATTCGTCCCACAGGTTCTGGGCCGGCCCGTCCGTGATTTCGATGTAGGCAAAGTACTGGGTCAGGGGCAGCAGCTTTTGTTCGAGCAGGTCGCGGCAGTGGGATGAATCGTTGTTCCAGTTGTCGCCGTCGGACGCCTGCGCGCCATATATATTCCAGATGCTGCTCGGATAGCGCTTGTCGATGATTTTGTACATCAGCGCCAGGGCACTGGAGACGACGGTTCCACCCGACTCGCGCGACGTGAAGAACTCGTCTTCATCCACCTCGTTGGCAACGGTGTGGTGGCGTATGAAAACGACTTCGATGCGTTCGTAATTGCGGGTGAGAAAAAGATAAAGCAACATGAAGAAGCGCTTGGCGATGTTCTTGCGCTCCTCGTCCATGGAGCCGGAGACATCGAGCAGGCAGAACATCACCGCCTGCGTGCTGGGCTGGGGCACGCGGATGCGGTTGTTGTAGCGCAGGTCGAAAGTGTCCACGAAGGGCACCTTGTCCATCTTGGCGTGCAAACGGGCAATCTCGCGGCGCAGGTGTTCGAGTTCGGGGTCATCCTCGGCCAGCAGTGTCTCTTTTTCACCGAGTTCAATCAACAAGGCGCGCAATTGGGCCGCGTACGGTCCGCCTACCGCGATGCGCCGACCGGCCGCGCCCCGCATGGTGCGGGTCAGGTTGATGTTGGTCGGCACACCGTTTTGGGTGTAGCCGGCACGCACGCGCCGGTATTGTTCGATGTGGGCCAGTTGTTGCTTGATCAAATTGGGCAAGGCCAACTCGTCAAAGAAAATGTCCAGGAACTCTTCCTTGGTCAGTGTGAAGAGGAACTCGTCAAGCCCCTCGCCGTCGGGGCTGGCCTGCCCTTTCCCTTGTCCGGCACCGCCGCCCTTGGGGCGTTCGACCTGATCTCCGGTGCTGAAGCGGTCGTTGCCGGGGCGCACGGTTTCCCAGACACCACCTTGACCATGCTGGAATTGGGGCTCGGCAATGTCCTTGCCCGGAATGCCGATTTTCTCGCCGTTGTCAAGATCACGAATGCCGCGCTTGTTGATCGCGTCGGAGACGGCCTTGCGAATCTGGCCCTTGAAACGATCGATGAAGCGCCCTCGGTTGACCGAGCTCTTGTGCTTGCTATCGAACCGGCGGTCAATGATGCGCACGGTCATGTGTTGGTGCCTCCGTTCAGTTCATCTGCTCAGGTCCTAGGATGACTTGCGCACGCGCAAGTACCATTCACACAGCAGGCGCACCTGCTTCTCGGTGTAGCCCTTGCTGATCATGCGGTCCACGAAATCCTTGTGTTTCTTTTGTTCGTCGCCGCTGGCTTTGGTGTTGAACGAAATCACCGGCAGCAGTTCTTCGGTGTTGGAGAACATCTTCTTTTCGATGACGGAACGCAGCTTTTCATACGAGGTCCAGGCCGGGCTTTGGCCGTCGTTCTTGGCCCGCGCCCGCAACACGAAGTTGACCACTTCATTGCGGAAGTCCTTCGGGTTGGAAATGCCGGCCGGTTTTTCGATTTTTTCAAGCTCACTGTTGAGTGCGCCACGGTCCAGGATTTCACCGGTGTTGGTGTCGCGGTATTCCTGATCCTGAATCCAGAAGTCGGCGTAGGTGACGTAACGTTCAAAAATATTCTGGCCATACTCCGAGTAGCTCTCCAGATACGCGGTCTGGATTTCCTTGCCAATGAACTCGGCGTAACGCGGCGACAGGTATTCCTTCAGGAAGCGCATGTAGCGTTCGGCTACCTCGGCCGGGAATTGCTCCTGTTCGATTTGCTGCTCCAGCACATACATCAGGTGCACCGGATTGGCTGCCACTTCGCGGTGGTCAAAATTGAATACACGCGAGAGAATCTTGAATGAAAACCGGGTGGACAAACCGGTCATGCCCTCGTCCACGCCGGCGAAATCGCGGTACTCCTGGAAGCTCTTGGCCTTGGGGTCGGTGTCCTTGAGGTTTTCGCCGTCATAGACCCGCATTTTGGAAAAAATGCTGGAGTTCTCGGGCTCCTTGAGGCGTGACAACACGGCGAACTGCGCCAGCATCTTGAGCGTGTCGGGTGCGCAAGGCGCCATGGACAGCGAGGAGTTGGTCACCAGTTTTTCGTAGATGTGAATCTCGTCGGATACCCGCAAGGAATAAGGCACCTTGACGATGTAGATCCGGTCAAGAAATGCCTCGTTGTTGCGGTTGTTCTTGAAGGTCAGCCATTCGGCCTCGTTGGAGTGGGCCAGCACCAGGCCATCAAACGGTATGGCGCCAAAGCCCTCGGTGCCTTTGTAATTGCATTCCTGGGTGGCGGTCAGCAGCGGATGCAGCACCTTGATTGGCGCCTTGAACATCTCCACGAATTCCAGCACACCGCGGTTGGCCAGGCACAGGCCGCCGGAGTAGGAGTAGGCGTCTGGGTCGCTTTGCGAAAAGGTCTCCAGCTTGCGGATATCAATCTTGCCGACCAGCGAGGAGATGTCCTGGTTGTTTTCGTCGCCGGGTTCTGTCTTGGAGACCGCGATCTGGGACAACACCGAGGGGCGCAGCTTGACGACGCGAAAGCGCGTGATGTCGCCGCCGAACTCATGCAGGCGCTTGACGGCCCACGGACTCATGATGGTGCCCAGATAACGTCGCGGAATACCGAAGTCGTCCTCCAGCAGTTGGGCGTCTTCCATCGGATTGAACAGGCCCAGCGGCGACTCATGCACCGGGGAACCCTTGATCGCGTAAATTGGCACAACCTCCATCAGGTACTTGATTTTCTCGGCCAGGGATGACTTGCCGCCCCCCACCGGGCCGAGCAGGTACAGGATCTGTTTCTTTTCTTCCAAGCCCTGCGCCGCATGCCGGAAATAAGCGACGATCTGCTCAATCACTTCCTCCATGCCATAAAGGTCGCGAAAAGCGGGATAACGCCTGAGCATCTTGTTGGCGAATATGCGTGACAGCCGGGGCTCGCTGCGGGTGTCGATGAGCTCGGGCTCGCCAATGGCTTTCAATATTCGTTCGGCCACGCTGGCGTAGGCGGTGGCGTCACGTTTGCAGAGTTCCAGGTAATCCTGGATCGACATTTCCTCTTCCTGAGCGGCGACAAACCGGCCCTGGTAACGCGCGAAGACATTCATGGCGACTCTCCTTTGATCGATGCGTCTCATCGTGATGAAACGCCGTTTGCTCAAATGATGGCTTTCATCATAGTCCTTGCGCGGATTTGTTGCATAAAAAATTACAGCAAAAAAACGCCCCAGTCATGGGGCTTTACTGCGCTTGATCCGAATGGCCTCAGTTGAGAAGTGGCAAACAAATAAGGTGAACTTTCGATGCGGTCGGACAGTCAAAACTTAAGTCAGCCAACGGATGCAACATAAGCGCAACATGCAGTTTCATTCCCGCTGCCAGAGGCGCGTGTGCCGCAATAAATCGCTTGATGCTGGCAGCAGCATTGCCAGTCCCAATTGGGCAAACAGCTCATGAAAGCGGTGATTGACGGGTTCCATGGCTCACCTCACAGCATTTCCAACGCCAGGGCAATGCCCTGACCGCCACCAATACACAGGGTGACGATGCCGCGTTGCAGGCCGTCACGCTGCATCGAGTGCATCAAACGTGTGGCCAGCACGGCGCCGCTGGCACCAATCGGATGGCCGTGGGCAATGGCACCGCCTTCCACATTCACAATCTCCTCGGCAAAACCCAACTCGCGCAGGCAGGCCAGTGTGATGGCGGCAAAGGCCTCATTGATCTCGATGCGCCGCACGTCAGATACAGCCCAGTCAGTCCGCGCCAAGGCCTGGCGTACAGCGGGCACCGGGCACTGGGCCCAGGCCATACAGACCCGGCTCGACCGCACCGATGCCATAGGACACCAGCCGCGCCAGCTACTCAAAATATGGCAAAAATCGCGCCTGTTCATCGATTGGCAGCACGCTTCGCAGAAAGTCGGCCAGCGTCTTGCCGGGCTCGTCACGAAACGCGCCGCCCGCACCTTCTACCGCTTGCACCTCCACCATACGATCAATCCGAAAGCTTCTGAACGCGTGGCGCGCCTCACACCAGGCCACCAGCGTCCAGACCTTGCCCCAATAAAAACAGCCCAACGGGCGCACGGTGCGTTCACTGGGCTGGTCCTGGGCATCGCTGTACTGCAGCCGTAGCTTGTGATGTGCTTGCGCCGCCTCACGCAGGGTTTGTAGGGTGGCCTGCACGGCGGGCTCCAGCCCGATGGGCGGCGCGTACACCGCCATGCTTTGTGCGGCCACCCTGGCCGCCACAGGCAACACCGACAAAATTTTGCCCAGCGCCACTTGCGAGGCCCGCGCCAGCGCCGGGTCTTGCCACACCTGCGCCATACGCACCGAGGCCACCAGCGCCCGCGCCTCGTCGTGGGTGAACATCAGCGGCGGCAAGTCAAACCCCGCGCCGAGCCGGTAGCCGACACCGGCCTCGCCCTCAATCGGCACACCCTGGTGCTGCAAATCGGCCACATCACGGTAGACCGTGCGTTCGGACACCTCCAGCCGCTGCGCCAGAAATGCAGCCGTGGTCAAACGCCGCCCACGGATGAGCTGGACAATTTGAAACAGGCGGTCGGCGCGGCGCATGCTGAAGGTGTGGAAGTAGGGCAGTGTGCATGATAGAGCCAGCCGGTTGCGGCCAGAACAGGCGACCCGCTCCTTGGATCAGTTCAGGGCATGTAAACCCACGCGGTTGCCGTCCAGGTCCACAATGTGGGCATAGAACCCCATGCCCGGTGGCAAAGCATGGCGTGGCAGGGCCACTTGGCCGCCTGCGGGTGTGACCCGTGCCAGCACCGCGTCCAGCGAGGGGGATGCATCCAGATACACCAGCGTGCCACCGCTGCCCGGCTTGGGGGCGCTGGGGTCAGTCAGCAGCGCACCACCCACGCCACCTTCGGCCGGGTCATAGGGAAACACCGCCAAGCGCGATGGCCCCATGGCCTCGCGGCGCAAAGTGCGGCCCAGCACGGCCTCGTAAAAAGCCTGGGCCTTGTCCAGATCGGAGGTGCTGATTTCAAACCAGTTGATGGCGTTTTTCATGAGGAGTTATTCCTGTGAGTTAAAGAGGCCTTGATAATGCGGCGGGGCTGCTGACAGCGTGGTGTCAGCAGGGTGGCGGGCCGGGTAACCACAGCAGCTTGGTGATCGTTGTCCGGTGATAATCGTCTGGTGGGGTTCTACATTTAGCTGGAGAGACGCTTGTGAGTATCGAGACAATTTTGAGTTACACGGCGGTCGCTTGGCTGGCAATCGTCAGCCCTGGCCCGGCCATTCTTCTGGCCTTGCGCAATGGCGCGGCATTTGGTGTGCGTGCAACCCTCTGGTCCTCGCTGGGCAACATCACGGGGATTTTTGTGCTCTCTGCGACGGCCATGCTCGGGCTGGGTGTGCTGCTGATGTCTTCGGCGCTTTTGTTCGGGGTCGTCAAGACGCTGGGGGCGCTCTACCTGTTTTATGTGGGCCTTCGCCACTTGCTGGGCCGCAGCTCGGTGGTGAGCACGCCGTCCGCGCTTTCTGATGGCGGCGCAAGTTCAAGCCCACGCAGGCTGTACCGGGAAGGCTTTCTTCTGGCCGCAACCAATCCCAAACCGATTCTGTTCTTCACTGCCTTGTTTCCCCAATTTGTCAATGCCGCAGCCCCACTGTTGCCGCAATTTTTTGTGCTTACCGGCATCTTCATGGCCTTGTCGTTCATCACGCTATTGGGTTATGCGCTGGTGGCCGGGAGTGCCAAGTCGTTGTTGGTGAAACCGAACTTTGCCAAATGGGTTAACCGCGTTGTCGGCTCGGTTTTTATTTCCTTCGGTGCCGCCCTGCTGGCGCTGCGCCGCCCGACCGCGTAAGCACGCGGGCAAACCTGGCCCTTGGCCGCAGCACACGCTAACTTGCGCGCCGCGCCAGCCGGGCGTGCAAACGGGTGGCACTGCGTTCGGCTGTGGTCTGACCACGTTGCCAGATCGCATCGGCCCCGCGCCAGAATTCATCGACTGTCTCGTTCGCAAAATCGTGTATGGCTTGGCGGCGTAAGCGCTCAGCTTCTGCTTTGGCCAGGTCGTGCAGGCGGTGTTGGGTGGCGGTATTCAAGGCTGGGTTGTTCATGGGGTACTCCATGTGGGGTGTCGATGGTTTGAACTGTATTGACTTAGCCAATGCATGGAAATGGCAATAAAACCAAATTGGTTTTGCATTTATTGCAATACCAAGTCAAAATCCAGCCATGCAGCTCAACCTTGACGACATCGCCCTGTTCATCCGCATTGCCGAGCTGGGCAGCTTGTCGGCGGCTGCGCGGGAGCGCAATGTGCCCGTCAGTCAGGTCACCCGTTCACTGGCCCGGCTGGAGGCGGCGGCCAAAGTGCGCCTGTTACACCGCAGCACCCACGGCCTGAGCCTGACGGACGAGGGCGACACCTTTTTGAATTATGGCCACCAGTTGCTGGCTACAAAGGACGAGCTGGCGGGCGAACTCACCGGCAAGCTCAGCGGCCCCAGCGGCTGGGTGCGGGTGGCCGTGAGCCCCTTGCTGGCCCAGATGGTGTTGGCCCCCAGCTTGAACGGCTTGTACCAGTGCCACCCACAATTGCACATTGACATTGCCGCCGATGACCGCATGGTCGACATGGCCCGTGACGGCATTGACATTGCCATCCGCACCGGCACGCCCAACAGCGATACCCTGGTGGCGCGGCAGATCGGTGATTACAGCCGCTCGCTCTACGCCGCGCCAAGTTACCTGGCGCGCTGCGGCACGCCCCAACACCCGGACGCGTTGGCCCGGCACCACCTGATTGCCAGCAGCGTCAACGCCAATCACAACCGCTGGCCGCTCAAGCCCGAGCCGGGGCGCAAAAGCGCAGGTGTTTTTGAAGTGAGTGGACAGACGCGCACCGACAACTCGGCCGTGACGCTGAGCCTGGTGCAGCAGGGCGTGGGCATTGGACGACTGATGGACTTGTTGGCCCGCCCGCTGGTGGCCTGTGGTGCCCTGGTGCCGCTGCTGAGCGCATACTTTGACAGCCCGCGGGTGCCGATCTATGCCGTGATGCTGCAAGAGCGCCACCGCCTGCCAAAAATCCGTGCCTGCATTGACTATTGGGCGCAGTGGCTGGCCGAGTTTGAGCAACCCGCCATGTCCATCCCGTAAGCTGCCCGGCGTTGCGTTGGGATTTGAGGCCACTCGTTTTCATTAAGCAACAAATCATCCGATTCCTGGTGCAAACCAGCCTGTAGGCTATTCTCCAGGCAATTTAATGAAAGTAGTTTTGGGGTGCGTATGGATTGGTCCCAGGCAGAAGTCGAAACCGTTGTTGCTGACTACTGGTGCTGGCATTTCGCACCTTGTACGCAGTCGTTTGTCGCAAATTTTTTGCTGCGCGCACCCGGCACGGCACAATCAAGCGGCCATGAGATCCTTCCCCACATTCCAGCGCGGTCTGCAAGCTGCAGCCTTTAACACCGCCATTGCCCTGGGCATTACCGCCTTTGGTGAGCATGACTTTTTCAGCAACCTGGTGTATTCACAGTGCATTGGGTTGAGCATCTGGCTGCTGATCGATGTCGGCCAATACAAGCTGATTCCCGACTACACCACCCAGTGGCGACGCCTGTTCTGGCTGGTGCCGCTGTGTGTGGTGATGGGCTATCTGGCAGGCACCGGGCTGGCAGGCAAGCTGCTGGCCCATTCGGGTTACGACTACTGGGTCAAACAACCCCAGAAAGCACTTGGTTTTTTGCTGGTCAGCCTGGCAGCCGGTGGCGTGATCACCTATTTTTTCTTCAGCCGTCTGCAGCTTGCCAAAGCCCGTGAGGAAATGGCCCGCACCCAGACCCAAGCAGAAACCGCTCAGCGCCAGGCCGCCGAATTTCAGCTCAAACTGCTGCAAAGCCAGTTGGAGCCCCACATGCTGTTCAACACCCTGGCCAACCTGCGGGCCCTGATTGCCCACAACCCCGAGCAGGCGCAACACATGCTTGATCACATGGTGGCCTACCTTCGCGCCACACTGAGTTCATCACGCACCACCCTGCACCCGTTGCAAACCGAGTTTGACCGCCTGCGTGACTACTTTGAACTAATGGCTGTGCGCATGGGGTCACGCTTGCGTTACGTGTTGGAGATGCCACCTGAACTGGCCAATGCCCCCGTGCCGGCCCTGTTGCTGCAGCCGCTGGTGGAAAACGCCATCCAGCACGGACTGGAGTCAAAGATAGAGGGCGGCAGCGTCACCGTAAACGCCCGACTGGAAGGGTCCAATCTGGTATTGGAAGTGCACGACACCGGTGTGGGCCTGCCGGAAGCTGAGTGCCCGGCAGGCTTTGGCCTGGCCCAGGTGCGCGACCGACTGAGCACCCTGTACGGCCCATTGGGAACTCTTGAATTTATAGCTGCTTGCGCAGGAAATACAAGGGTTAGAGTGACATTTCCTTATAAAAAATCATGAACCTGCCCAATACCCCCACCGCAGTGATCGCTGAAGACGAGCCCTTGCTGGCGGCTGCCCTGCGCAGCGAGCTGGCGCAGGCCTGGCCCGAGCTGCGTATTCTGGCCAGCGTGGGCGACGGCCGGTCTGCCGTAGCGCAAGCCCTGGCGCTGCAACCCGACGTGCTGTTTCTGGACATCCGTATGCCTGGCTTGAGTGGTCTGGAGGCCGCCGCCGAGCTGATGGATGCCTGGCCTACCGCAGCCACAAACCCAGCCTTTCCAACCTTGGTATTTGTCACCGCCTACGACCAATACGCCGTGCAGGCCTTTGATGCCCAGGCGGTGGACTATCTGCTCAAGCCGGTGCAGCCCGAGCGTTTAAAAAAAACAGTGGCAAAAGTGCAATTAGCAATTGCCGCACAAGCGCAAAAAGCTATAAATACAATAGCAAATCAAACGCCCGACACCCAGCCACTGGAGACCACCCTGGCGCAACTTCGGCATCTGCTGGCCGCCACGGGCTCAGGCCGGGCAGCGCCAGCCCCGCTCCAGTACATTCAGGCCAGCTTGGGCAGCACCATCCACCTGCTGCCGGTGTCCGACGTGGTGTACTTTGAAGCGGCCGACAAATACGTGCGGGTGCTCACCGCAGAGCGCGAAGTGCTGATCCGCACCCCTCTAAAAGAGCTGCTGCCCCAGCTCGATGCCAACACCTTCTGGCAAATCCACCGCAGCACGGTGGTCAACACCCGTTGCATCAACCACGTGACCCGCGACGAGGTCGGCAAGCTCTGGCTGCAATTACACAGCCGACCCGAGCGGCTGGCGGTGAGCCGCTTGTATGCTTATTTGTTCAGGGCGATGTAGTCGCCACCAGTTGGTCAGGCTCAAAACGTCCAAGTCAGCGCCACATAAGCCAATTGTTTAGCAGGCAGTTGCGCCAGCACCGCCGCTGCCGGGCCGCCGACCACCCGCACACCACCCTGCACCTGCATTCGGTCACCCTGCCAAGTCAGTGCAGCCGTGACGACCCGGCCCTGATCGGCGGGGGTGTAGAGCAGATCCAGCGAGGGTTTCCAAGGATCTTTTTGCCAGCTCAGGCGCACAAACACATTGCTTCGGCGCAGGTTTTGTGACAACCCCAGGCTTTGCGCCTGCCAGGCCAGGTTGCCCGCCACGGCGGCTGCCGGTGCGCCCAAAGCTGCCAGGGCACTGAGCTGGTGATTGCGCTGCGACCAGTTGTTCCACTGTGCATCACTGGGGGCGCTGCCGTCCCACCAGACCTCAGTCAGCAGGCTGAGCTGGCTTGGGCTTGTCCAGGTGCCACCGATCAGCCATTGGGTCACGTTCTGCGCCGTGCTCGGTTGCCAGGGGTTTTGGGCCACCAGAGCGATGGTATTGGGGTCCATCGACTGGCTGTCGATGTGTTTTGAAAACCGCACTGAGCTGTGCAGCTCCAGCGCCTCAGTGGCCACCCAGGCCAGCGCCGCGCCCGCGCTGGCTCCGGTGCGTGCGCCCAGGCGGGCAAAGCCGTAGGCATCTGCCGCGCCAAAGCGCTGGTACAGCCGTGCGGCCAAGGCGGGCTCTTGTGCATCCCGCGCGTTCATGGATGCGCTGGGGTTGACCGCCACCAAAGACCAGGCGGTGTCGGCATCAAAGTGCTCGGCCAGCAGCATGGGGCGGCCCTCGGGCGTGCTGCTGACCAGCGTGCGGCGGGTTTCCTGCTGCACCATGTCGTTGGGGCGGTAGCCGTAGCCCACGTCCCAGCTCACAATCTTTTTGCCCGCGCTGAACTGCCAGGCCCCGGCATCGTGCGAGGCAAACAGCTCGTTGACCCAGGCGCGGCTGTTGATGGCGTTGTCGTCCAGACGCTGCTGCTGCAAGGTCAGCACACTGGTGATGCCTTTGCCACTGGCGCGTAATTCTGTCTCTAGCATGACGCCGTTCACGGGCAAAGTGGCCATGCCTGCTTGCAAGGTATGGGCTGCGGCCAACGGGCCAGCGGTGTTGGCGTGAACACCATCCCACTGCGCCCGTACTTGACCACTGAGCTGCGGCTCAGCGTCTTGCGCCTGGGCTGCGGCGCACGCAGCCAGCAGCAGCATGGTGAATCGCTGTGCGGCCATGGCTTACTCCAGCGGCGGGTTGCGCACCAGAAACATCGGGTTGAGCCACTCGGGTGGCACCTGACGCGCTTTGCGGTTGAGGTAGCGCACATGCGTCACCTTATGGTTACTGACTTGATCGGCCAGCACCATTTCAAGCACCATGGTGGGGGCGGTGGGCTTGTCCATCACAAACATGGCCTGTTTGGCCAGTTTGTCGGACAGCACGTACAAGTCAGCCCGCACCGGTTCAAAGCGGGTTTTACCGACCCACAACTCGATGCGCTGGTAGGTCACGCCCTTGCGGGTGGCGTTCAGGCTCAGGTGCAGGCAGGCCTGTTTGGCAGCCGCATCACAGGGTTCCTCGCCCACCAGTTTGCCCGCGTAGTCGTTGGCCCAGCTCATGGTGGCGACATCGCCGGTGGAGGCATCACCCAGCAGCTTTTGCATGGGGGTGATGCGTAGCGGGCGTTGGCTGCCGGGCATCAAGAGCCAGAAGTCGTCGCCCAGCATCAGCACCTTTTGGCCTTTTTCGGCCGGGCTTTGCATCACCACCAGAGACTGGCGGCCGGCTTGGGCGAACACGGTGTAACGACGCTCTTTGTCGGGTGTGCCATCGGCATTTGTCACGTTGATCAGGGTGTCGACCTGCAAGTTCTCGGCGGTCATGCGGAATTTGTCGGTGGCTTTGAGGACGCTGGTCACGTCCTGGGCAAATGCCTGGGCGGTGAGCAGGGTCAAGAGAAAGCAAGGTATCAGTTTCATATAGAGCCTTTTGAATATTTAGATGTTTTTGGCCTGTAGCCCTTGTATTACAAGCGAAAACAGCTATATAATTTATAGCAATCATTGACGCTCAGGTATGCGCCAGCGCATCCACCACCGCCATGTTCACGGTCTTGCGGGCGACCCAGGCCGAGGCGGCCATGGTCAACAGCACCATGGTGAGGATGGTGACCAGGAACATCATCGGGTCTACCGTCACATTCAGCGGGTAGCCCACCGAGCGGCCTGGCGGTGGCGGCATGTCGATGGGTACCACCAGCAAGAACGCTGACCCAGCCAGGGCGATCAATGCGCCCACCAATGCGCCCACACCACCCAGCACCATGCCTTCGAGCGACAAGGTGCGCAGCATCTGGCCGGGCAGCGTGCCCAGGGCGCGCAAGGTGCCAATTTCACGGGTGCGCTCAATGATGGCCATGGACATGGCGTTGGTGACCACAAACACCACAATCACTGCAATGATCATGCCCAGCGCCCCAAAAATGCGGTTGTACAGGTTGCGCACCGCCTTGTAGAACAGGGCCTGGTCTTCCCAGGTTTGCACCGTCAGACTGGGGTGAGCCTTGGCGAACTGGGCCTGCATCGGCTGGGTCTGGGCCATGCGGTTCAGGTACACGCCCAGGGTGCTGACTTTTTGCGTGTTCAAGAGGCGCTGGGTGGTGGCAATGTCGGCGTAGATCAGGCGTTTGTCGATCTCCGGGATGCCGATGGAGAAGATGCCTTTGACCCGCACGTCCATGGCGTTGAGTGCGCCATCGGTGGTGCTGGCCAGCAGGGTCAGGCTGCTGTCGGGTTGGGCTTTCAGGTTGCGGGCCAGCACGTCGCCCAGCATCACTTCGGGTTCGGTCGATCCGCTGGCCAGCACCTGACCGGCTTTGACGGTCATGAACGGGCCTTTGATGGCAAATTCACTGTCGGGCTCGACGCCCAGGCCGACCATGACGACGGATTTGTCGCCATTGCTGATCAGGCCGCTGAACTCGATCTTGGGCAACACGCTGCGCACATTCGGGTCGGCCAGCAACTGCTGGCGCAGTTCGGTGGCGTTGTCGATCCCGTGTTGCAGCGGGGTTTCTTCGTCTTGGGTGAACTGGGCAGGCTGGCCCAGCACCAGGTGGCCGGTGTCACGCGCAGCGGCTTCGGCCAGAGATTCGTAGGTGTACAGCGCAAAGCCCCCGCCCAGCAGAATGCCGGCCGTGCCCAGGGCGGCAATGGAGGCCGTTACCGCAGAGCGGCGGCGGTTGCGCAAAGTGTTTTGCACGGCAAATTTCAACCACATGAAGTTCATGACAATTTCCTCGTTTTGATATGTCTTTGGGCTCTAGCCCAATCAATACACGCGCAAACAGCTATGCAATTCATATCAAACTTCCATCCAGCAAGGCCAGCACGCGGTCGCAGCGGCGGGTTAAGCGGCTGTCGTGCGTGGCAATGACAAAGGCCGCGCCCTCGGCGTGGCAGCATTCACGCATCAGGTCCAGCACCTGATCGGCGGTGTGGGAGTCCAGGCTGGCGGTGGGCTCGTCGGCAATCACCAGCTTGGGCCGCTTGACCAGGGCGCGGGCAATGGCCACCCGCTGGCGCTGCCCGCCGGACAAGGCATCGGGCCGGTGCTGGGCGTGGTCTTGCAGGCCCACGGCTTTCAGTTGGGCGGCGACTCGCGCACGCCGCTCGGGCGCACTCACTCCGGCGATGAACAGTGGGTAGTCCACGTTCTCGGCCACGGTCATCACCGGTACCAGGTTGAAGTTCTGGAACACAAAGCCCAGCGCATCACGTCGCAAGAGTGTGCGTTGCACCTCGTTCAGGCCATTGACATGCTGGCCACCGAGCACGATGTCGCCCACATCGGGTGTGTCAATCAGTCCGCACAGGTTCAGGATGGTGCTTTTGCCGCTGCCCGAGGGGCCAGTGAGTGCCAGCAGCTCACCGTGCTGCACACGCAAGTCCACCCCTTGCAGGGCCGGGATCACGTGTTTTCCCAGGCGGTAGGTTTTGTGCACCCCGTGTAATTCAATGACAGAAGTAGAGTTGGCACTCATGAGGGAATAGCCTTGAGTTGAGCGCGGGCAGCCTCAGCCTGCGGGGCATTGGCCTTGATGACTTCACCCAGGTACTTGCGGGCATCTTGCAAGCGGTGTTCCTGGGTGGCCAGGTGGGCGGCCGTCAGCCACACCTCACCCCTGAATCCGAGTGGGGCGCTTGCCAGCAAGGGGCTGGCCAACATCTCGTCGAGCAGTTTGGCAGCCCGTGCGCCCCGGTTCATGAAACCGGGCACCGCCAAAAAGGTGTTGACGGCCACCAAACGCACCTCCAGCGTGGCGGGCAGGCCGCGCAGCAGGGGAGCGTTGTGCGCCGGGGTGAGGAGAGTCAGCGCCTTGTCCAGCAAGGCCAGGCCGTCTTCGGCATAAGCCATTTTGGACCAGGGCAGCCAGGTGGTAGTGGCTTGCATGGCGGTGCTGGCTCCGGCATACGCCATCAGCACCGGGTTGATAGGCTCGGCTTTGAGCAAGGCAGCAAACGCCTGGGCAGATGAGCCGATGGCCGCCGCGTCACCGGTTCGGGCTTGCTGAAACTGGGCCAATGCGCCGTCAAACTGCGCAGGCGTGGTGGCCATGGCATGGCTGGCCCAAGCCACGGTGGCGGCCAGCAGCAGGTGACGTAGGCGCCGGGTGAAAGACAAATGAACCATTCCACTACTCCTGTTGAATGGGGCCAACTTTAGGGCGCAAGCCGCCGTGGCGCAGTGGGTTTGCGACGAACTGCAGCCCGGCGGTGCAAAACAGCATCGGTGCGCCGCGAAACCATCGACAAAAAGCCTCACCCTCCAACCACTGGGCGCAGGCCGATGTGTCGAGCTGTAGCGTGATATGGCGGATTTCAAAGTGCGCGTGCAACTCATTTGAATTACAAGTTGACGTTATAGTGAGAACATGCCGCCCGGTTCCCATTGCAAAGGCCACAAAGGCCAGCCATCATGAAACAGTTGCCTCGCAAACTCTTGCTGCTATCCACGATCATCTTGCTTGGGCTGGCGGGAGTTTGGTATTGGATCGGCGACCACAATGACCTAGGCGAACAGCGGACGATCACGGTCGGCCTCTACGAGAATGCACCGAAGATATATTCCAATTCGAATGGCCGACCGGCCGGATTGTTCGTCGAACTGCTCGATGAAATGGCGCGTATCGAGCATTGGACGCTACGCTATATCCCGTGCGAGTGGTCGGACTGCCTCAACCGCACGGAGCGTGGCGAACTCGATCTAATGCCCGATGTCGCCTTCTCAACCGAACGCGCGCTACGTTTCGATTTTCACGGTGTATCGGTGGCCAGCAGTTGGTCGCAGATTTACAGCCACCCGCGATTCAAGGTCTATTCCCTCGACGATCTGACCGGCAAACGTGTCGCCATATTGCAGGGTGGCATTCAGCAAGCATTTTTTGCGCAACTGATGGCGAGCGGCAACTACCACTACGTGCCGGTATCGGTGAAGTCGCTGGACGAAGGATATGCCGCCGTGGAGGCGGGCGATGCGGATGCGGTGGTGACCAATAGTTTCTTTGCCGCGCACAATGGAGCCCGGTACAAGCTGCATGAATCCCCCATCGTATTCCTGCCGACCAACTTGTATTTCGCTACTGCCAAAGGCCGCAACGGCGAACTGTTGACGCGGATAGACCAACATCTGGGTGATTGGCGGCACGACTCTGACTCGGCCTATTTTGCCGCCCTGCACCGTGCCATGGCTACCTCGCAGGAAGTGCTGCTACCGCGCTGGGCAGTTTGGTCGCTGGCCGGCGGCGGCATCACGCTGCTGCTACTGCTGGGAGTCAACCTGCTGTTGCGCTGGCAGGTGGCGCAGCGCACCCGGGCACTGCTTGGAACGACTGAGGAATTGGAACGGGAACGCGCAAACCTGGAACATCTGGTCGCGGATCGCACCGCCGAGTTGCAGGCGATCTTCGATTCGGCACGAGTGGGAGTTGTGCTGATCAAGGATCGGATCATCCAGCGCTGCAACCAGCGCATGGACGAAATGTTCGGCTATGACCATGGTGCGCAGAACGGCCAGTCAACCCGGCTCTGGTACATCGACGACGAAGCCTATATCGCCGAAGGACATGAGTTGTACCCGCAAGTGGAACGCGGTGAAACCCACGAGCGCGAAATGGAAATGCTGAACAATAACGGCAAACGCTTCTGGGTACACATGACGGCATACGCCATCGACCTGGCCGATCCCGGAAAAGGCGTGGTTAGCGTGATGGAAGACGTCACCGAAACGCGCAGAATGCAGCGGGAGATCGAGCGTCAGATCACGCTGATGCAGGCGCTGATCGACACCATCCCCAACCCAATCTTTTACAAGGGGAGCGATAGCCGTTTCTTTGGCTGCAACGTGGCCTACGAGCAAGTGTTCGGCATCCGCCGCGAAGACTTCATTGGCAAGCGCGTGCTCGATCTTGAATTCCTGCCGGAGCAGGATCGGATTGCCTATCAGACAGAAGACGAGGCGGTGATCGCGAATGCCGAAAGCAGATCGCGCGAATTACCCATGATCTTCGCCGATGGCAAGACGCATGACACGCTGTATTCGGTGACAGGCTTTGTCAATTTCGACGGCACGCCGGGCGGGCTGGTCGGTCTGATCGTGGACATCACGCCGCTCAAGACTGCCGAACGAGAAGCGCAGCAGGCACGTGCGGTAGCAGAAGCGGCAACCGCAGCCAAAGCCGAATTCCTCGCCAACATGAGCCACGAAATCCGCACGCCGATGAACGCCATTCTCGGCATGTTGTATCTGGCGCTCAAGAACGAAATGCCGCCCAACCAGCACAACTACCTGAGCAAAGCGCAAGGCGCAGCCCTTTCGCTGCTGGGCATCATCAACGACATTTTGGATTTTTCCAAAGTCGAAGCGGGCAAGCTGGAAATCGAAAATGCCGAATTCGGACTGGACTCCGTGCTCGAACAACTCAAAGACACCATCGGCTTTCAGGCCGAACAAAAAGGCATTGAGTTTCTGATCCGCTACGACGTGGGCATCCCTTACGCGCTGATCGGCGATTCTTTGCGGCTGGGTCAGGTGCTGTTGAACCTGTGCAGCAACGCGATCAAATTCACCGACGAAGGCGAAGTGGTGCTGGCGTTCCAGAGTTTGGAGGCAAACGAAAGCGAACTGACATTACAAATTTCCGTGAGCGACACCGGCATCGGCATGTCGCCGGAAATTCAAAACAAATTGTTCCAAAAATTCACTCAGGCCGACCAAAGCACGACGCGCCGTTTCGGCGGCACCGGGCTGGGGTTGGCAATTTGCAAACACTTGGTCGAGCTGATGGGCGGACGTATCTGGATCGAAGATTCGCAACCAGGCAAAGGCACCACCGTTTGCTGCACGGTAAAACTCAAAATCGCGCAGCAAGCGCAAGCGCACCGGCGCGAACTGCTGCAACAGGCGGGGCCGCTGCTCGAAGGTATCCGCGTGCTGGTGGTGGACGACAACGAAGTTTCGCGCGAAATTTTGGGCGAGATGTTGCGTTTCTTCCACCTCGAAGTCAGCGTGGCCGCCGACGGCATGGCCGCCCTCAATCTGCTGGAAACCGCGACCGACAAACCGTTCGATCTGGTGCTATTGGATTGGCGCATGCCCGGCATGAACGGGATCGAAGTGATACGCCGCATCCACGCCGACATCGCCATCCCGCACCAGCCCAAGATCGTGATGGTTACCGCTTATGGGCGCGAGGAAGTCACCAAGCAGGCCGAGCAGTTGGGCGTGAACGGCATGCTGTTCAAACCGGTTTCGCCTTCCACTCTGCTCGACACCATTTTGTCCGTGCTGGGGCGCGGCAAGGTATTGGGCGGCAAACAGGATCACACAGAAAAAACAGCGAAGGATGCGGCTGATTTTTCCGGCTCGCATTTGTTACTGGTGGAAGATAACGAGATCAACCGCGAGTTCGCCACCGAGCTGCTGCACAGCATGAACGTTGGAGTGGACGAAGCGGTGAACGGCGAAGAAGCGGTGGCCATGGTGCAACGCCGTGTTTACGATGCCGTGCTGATGGATATTCAGATGCCGGTGATGGACGGGCTGGAAGCCGCCCGCCGCATCCGCGCGCTGGGCGGACGTTATGCCACGCTGCCTATCATCGCCATGACGGCGCTGGCCATGGCGCACGATGCCGAGCGCAGCCAGCAAGCCGGGATGAACGACCACATCACCAAACCGGTTGCGCCGGAACGGCTGGTGGCGACGCTGGCAAAATGGCTGAAGCCGGGCAACACGCAGCAGGCCAAAGCGGCGGCGGATACGCCACCATCGTCTGCCGCCATACCCGCCGACCTGCTGGCGATGCGCAGCTTCGATACGCAGCAAGGCATACGCCGCATCGGCGGCAAGCCCGAGGCTTACCGCAAACAACTGCACCGTTTTCGCGAACACTATCCGGCTGCCGTGGACGATTTGCAGCGTCTGCTGCGGGAAAAAAGCATTGCGGCAGCCGAGGACTATTGCCACGCGCTGAAAGGCGTGTGCGGCAATCTGGGCGCGAACGCCTTGTTTGAGCTGGTGACCGAAGCCGATAATTTGCTCAAGCAAAACCAGGTGCCGGAAGCGGCGCAATTCGAGTGCTTGCGCGGTTTGCTGCAACAGGCCATGTCGGAGATCGACGGCTTGACCGGTGCAGAAACACCCGTACCGAGAAAGACGGCAGCGCTGGGGCGAGACGAGTTGCAAGCCAAGCTGGCCGCCCTGTCCGCTCTGATCGAAAACGATCTGGGCGCGGCAGATTTGCTGCTGACCGAGTTGTGTTCCAGCTCGCTGGAAAAAGATACTGCGCAGGAAATAACCTCCATCGCGGCGACCATAGATAAATTCGAGATCGACGAAGCCCAGGAAAAAATCAGACAATTACGCGAGCGCCTGGGTAGGACTGTGTAACCGGGGAGGCCCAAAATGGAAGAAAACAGCAATAAACCCAAAATTCTCATCGTTGACGATGTCAACGAGAACCTGCACGTGATGATGAATATCCTGCGCGACAAATATGCTGTCATCGCGGCCACCAGCGGCGAAAAGGCGCTGGGGCTGGCCGCGCGCGCGCCGCATCCCGACCTGATTTTGCTCGACATCAAGATGCCGGGCATGGACGGTTACCAGGTGTTGCACCAACTCAAAGCCGAACCGGTCACGGCGGAGATTCCGGTCATTTTCGTCACCGCTTTGTCGGAACTGTCGGATGAAGCCAAGGGTTTGAAAATGGGCGCGGCCGATTACATCACCAAACCGGTCAACCCCGATTTGCTCAAATTGCGTGTGCTGACCCAGCTCGAACTACACCGTTACCGCAGAAAACCCAGCCTGCCCACGGCGCAGATTGGCGGCAAACAAAGCGCCGCGCCCTGCATTCTGGTGGTGGACGATGTGCCGGAAAACATCCACGAACTCATCAGTGTGCTGACCGACCAATACCGCATCATCGTCGCCAACAACGGGCAAAAAGCCATTGATCTGGTGCAGGGCACTTCCCCGCCGGATTTGATTTTGCTGGACATCATGATGCCGGAGATGGACGGTTACGAAGTGTGTCGCCGCATCAAGGCTTCCCCCGAAGGCAACCGCATCCCGATTATTTTTGTGAGCGTGGTGGATAACATCGTGGACAAGGTCAAAGCCTTTTCCATCGGCGCGGCGGATTACATCACCAAGCCGTTCGATATCGACGAAGTGCGCGCCCGTGTCCACACGCACCTCGAACTCAGCCTGCTGCACCGTTACTTCGAGCAACAGGTCGAACAGCGCACGGTCTCGTTGCGTGAAGCGAATCTGGAATTGCAGGAAAGCCGCGAAAAATACCGGGTGCTGACCGAAAGCATCAACGACGTGATCTGGGCAGTGGACGCGGATACCTTGCGTTTCCTGTACGTCAGCCCGTCCATCTTCAAGCTCAACGGGTTTACGCCGGAAGATGTCATGTCCCACCCCATCGACGCTTATATCCCCGCCGAAAAAGCCGCCGATCTAAAAGTCCTGTACTGTAAGAATCTGGAAAAATTCCGCACGGGTCAAAAATATATCGAGCAATTCCACATCGAAGAAGTCGAACTGACCTGCAAAGACAACAGCCGGGTGTGGACTGAAATTGTCAGCGATTTTCATTTGAACGAACGCTCGGGGCGCGTCGAAATTCTTGGCGTTGCACGCAACATCAACGAACGGAAGAAAGCCGAAGAACGCATTCGCTTCTTGTCCAATTTCGACCAGCTCACGGGCCTGCCCAATCGCGCCGAGTTGATGGAGCGGTTTCAGCATGCCGTCGGCCAGAGCCTGCGTGGTGGCAAACAACTGGCCTTGATGTATCTCGACCTGGACCATTTCAAGAATATCAACGACACCTTGGGCTACTCCTTCGGCGACCAGTTGTTGTTGGAAGTTTCCAAGTGCCTGCGCGCGGCCATCCACGAAGAAGACACCGTGTCGCGCCAGGGCGGCGACGAGTTCATCCTGATCGTGCCCGGCGTAAACGAAGAAGGTGCAGCCCGTTTGTGCAGCACTTTGATCGAGGTTGTATCCCAACCCTACCTGATCGAAGGACAGGAGTTGTCCATCACCCCGTCCATTGGCATCGCCATTTACCCCAACGACGGCGAAGACTTTGAAGTTCTGCTGAAAAACGCAGATACCGCCATGTACCGTGTCAAACAAGGCAGCCGCAACGATTTCCGTTTCTTCACCCCGCAGATGCAGAGCAACGCCCGGCGCACCCTCATCCTGAGCAACGCGCTGCGCCATGCGCTGGTGCGCGAGCAACTCCATTTGCATTACCAGCCACAAATTGATTTGCAGCAAAACTGCGTCCTCGGCTGTGAAGCACTGCTGCGCTGGCAACATCCCGAACTGGGCATGATCTCCCCCGCCGAATTTATCCCGCTGGCCGAAGAAAGCGGCCAGATCAACCAAATCGGCGAATGGGTGATGCGCACGGCGGTGAAACAACTCAAAATGTGGATCGACCAAGGTCTGCAGCCCATGATGATGGCCGTCAACCTCTCCGCCGCGCAATTCCGCCATCCCAACCTGCCCGAACTGGTCAGCAGCATCCTGGACGAAGTGAACCTGCCCCACCAGTATCTGGAACTGGAACTGACCGAAGCCGTCGCCATGTCCAGCCCGCAAGAAGCCATCGCCGTGATGGACCAACTGCACGCACGCGGCGTGCGTATTTCTATCGACGATTTCGGCACGGGTTATTCCTCGCTCAGCTATCTGAAGCGGTTCAAGGTTAACAAATTAAAAATAGACCAATCCTTTGTGCGTGACATCTCCGACGACCCCGACGACAAAGCCATCGTCATCGCCATCATCAACATGGCCGACGGCCTCGGCCTGAAAACCATCGCGGAAGGCGTGGAAACAGAAGGCCAACTCGACTTCCTGCGCACGCACGGCTGCCATGAAATCCAAGGCTATTTATTCAGCAAACCGCTACCCGCAGAACAGTTTGAGATTTACCTGAAAGAGTTCATTCAAAAAGCAGAGCATCACGGGAAGGCGCGCCAATAGGCGATCTAATTCGTACAGCCGCAGGAGAAGCGCGAATCTATTGGCTTGCGGGCAAGGTGCTATTTCAAAAAACGGGTTTTAGGCAGGAATGGAGGCGCGTTGTTGGGTGTAGCGCGCGAACAGGAAACCGGCGGCGATGACGGTGGACATGCTGATTCTGATGCTCGGGGCAACGACATGAAGAGGCGCCACCGCGACCAAACAGGGTCGACGGCCCGAGGATTGGCCAGGTTAGTTGATACCTTGCAGTCGATGGCGGATGACGGGGTGCACCTTGATGAAGCTGCCCACTCGACCCTGGCTGGCTGTCTGGCTGCCAGGATCCGGGAAATGGATCAACCCGTCAGGATCGAGGTTTGAAACGCTCTGCCACAGGGCTTGCCGATTGATGATATCTGGTGTTGGCGACCAGGACCATTGACCATGCCGAGCCGGTGTTCGATACACTCGAATCCTGAGCAACTTCAAGCAAGGGCCAGGTTCATGCCCAGCCCCTGTGTCACCCACCACAGGCCTGCCAGTAGCATCACAGCCGCAAACGTGCGCCTGCCCGGTAGCCATGCGTCCCAGCGTGAAAAATGGATGATGAGTGCGCTGGCCGCAGATGGCATGGCACCGGCCAGCAGCAACAAGGCGCTGTGTCCAATGCCATAGGCCAGCAGCAGCGTCGCACCCCACGCCATCGAAGCGCCCAATGCGGCACCCGAACTGGCAATGGCGAGCGCCGCACCCAGCGCCGGTGTGGCGCAGGGGCTCATCACCGTGCCAATCAAGGCGCCCAGCATCACTGCACCCCAGAGCCCCGAGCGCGCCAGGTACTTTTGCCAGGCACTGGGCAAGCCAATGCTGCAAGAACTACACGCGTGCCAGAGCCACGCCGCCAGGCCCATCACCACCCCACCCGCCACCACCAGCCATGGACCGGGCAGGGTGCCCATCATCAGACCCAGCCGAGCTGCCGCCAGACCCATCATCAGCAGGGCGATGTTCATGCCCGCTACAAAGGCCAGCGACAGTGTCCAGGCGCGGCGTGGGCTGTTGGCATGGCCACCGACAAAACCCACTGCCACCGGCACGGCCGCCAGCACACAGGGTGAGGCTGACGTCAGCACCCCGCCAGCAAATGCGGCAGCCAGGCCCTCCAACCCGGTCACAGCGCTGCCTTCGGTGTGACAGAGCTTGATACAGCGCCGGGTTGTGCCATGCCAAGCTGCGTCAGAATGTCTTCGGCGCTGATCTTGCCCATGTGGCGCCCGGTCTCAACACCCTGGGCGTTGTAGAACACCTGCGTGGGCATCAGGTGAATCTGGTACTTGCTGATGTAGGCGCGCTCCTTCAGGATGTCCACATCGGCCACGGCAATGCGCGGGTCTTGTGCGAGCGCGTACAAAATGGGCTTCATCTCGCGGCAGCTCACGCAGTTGTTGGCGCCAAATTCAACAATAGTCGGTTTGCCAGCTTGCAGCACCAATTGAACGGCATCAGGCCCAACTTCACCCGCTTGCCCATGCGCGTTGGATGGCGTCGGTGGGCTTTGCGCTTGATAAACCCAGCCGCCCAGCACGATGGCCGCCACAGCGGTCACCCAGAGCGATACGCTGGCTGGGTTACGCCACCAGGGCGTTGGTTTGCCGTTTGAAAAACGGACAGGTGGCAAAGATTCTTTTGGCATGGCGCGGCTTTCACCTCAGCAAAGGTGCAGGGTCAAAGGCCGTCAGAAAGTCAGCGCGGTTCACGCGGCCAGCCATTGTTCGATCTTGTCGCGGCTGGGCACCCCCCCGGCGTGCACCACCTTGCCATTAATGACCACGCCGGGTGTGCTTATCACGCCATAACCCATGATGTCGCGCAATTCTTCGACCTTGGTCAGGGTAACGGCAACCCCCTTGGCCCGGGCTATTTGGTCGATCAGCGCAATGGTGGTCTTGCAGTTGGCACAACCGGTGCCGAGTACTTTGATGTCCATGTGAGTTCCTTGAGGTTGATGTGAATAAATCGGGGGTGAGGCGGGATCGCCTTGTGTCATAACACGGCGTTAAAGACAAAGCCGACCAGCAGGATGCCGCTGGCGACGACTGCGACAAAAGTGGCGATCAACCGTACTTTCAGTACCTTGCGCAAAATGATCATCTCGGGCAAGGACAGGGCAATCACGCTCATCATGAAGGCCAGCACCGTGCCTAAAGCGGCGCCCTTGGCCAGCAGGGCCTGCACGATCGGGATCACGCCAGCGGCGTTGGTGTACATCGGCACACCCATCACCACCGCCAGTGGCACGCTCCACCAGGCTTCCTTGCCCATGAAGCTGGCCATGAAGTCCTCGGGCACATAGCCGTGGATCAGCCCACCCAGCGCAATGCCGACCAAAATGTAGGGCCAGACCTTGCCGACAATTTCCCGCACGGCCTGAAAACCGCCCTCGATACGCTCGCCCAGCATCATGCCCGTGGCTTCAAAATCGGCTGACATCTTTGGCATGTCGCGCACCCAGTCTTCCAGATGCGCTTCCATTTTGAGGCGGCCAATGACCCAGCCCGCGACGATGGCCACAGTCAAACCCAGGCCCAGGTAAAGCAGCGCCACTTTCCAGCCAAACATGCCAAACAGCAGCGTCAGCGCCACCTCGTTGACCATCGGCGCCGAGATCAGGAACGAAAACGTCACCCCCAGCGGCACACCCGCCTGTACAAAACCAATGAACAGCGGCACCGCCGAACAGGAGCAAAACGGGGTCACGATGCCCAGGCTCGCTGCCATCACGTTGGCCGCACCCTCGCTGCGCCCGGCCAGCAGGGCACGGGTGCGCTCCGGCGTGAAGTAGCTGTTGACCATGCCCATGACAAACACCACGGCCGTCAGCAGCAGCAATACCTTGGGTGTGTCATAAAAGAAAAACTGCAGCGCACCACCAAGGTGGCTGGCGCGGTCTACCGGCAGTGCTGCCACCAGTGCTTCAGAGGCCGGGATGAGTGTGTTGTAAAGCGCCAGCCAGGCCAAGGCAGCCAGTATCAGAAACAGGATAGGTTGGCGCGTGGGCCAGGATGTGCGGGAGGCGGTCAGGGTGTTCATGCCGTTGGAGACGGCAGAGCGGGCAAAAAGACGCAGGGAACTGGATAATTTTTGCGTTATTACACGTGGACAATGGCCATGCTGGCGCAGGTGCAGCGCCGTGACTTAGACCAATGCGTTTTTAGCCATCAATGGATGGCCGTCCCGTCAGCAAGCCGACAACCGAAATATTGTGACCAGTGAATGCCCTCGTCGTTGCCCAGCAATTCGTCATCCGAGCAAACAATAGTCATTGCTTTGGGTTTGGCTTTAAGCATGACTTTGGGCATAGTGGTACTGAATAGGGCTGAATCTATTGGTTTTGTAATCAATAAGAACTGATTCAGTGGTTTGTGAAACCGCTCGGTGGTGATGACGCTAATGGGTTGATCCCTTCGCCCGTCGCTGAGCTGTTGGGCAATCAAACCTATTCGACCAAAGCACGCGGCACAAAGTCGCTCACCCGTCCGCCCGCATCCATTTGCACCTGGCAAGCCTGGCTCATGTGTGCGCGCAGCCGGACCCGGGCGCGCTGCACGCGTGACTTGGCAGCGCTCAGGCTCAAACCCGTGGCGCGGGCAAAGTCGGCTTGTGCCATGCCTTGCAGGTCGCACAGGGTGATGGCTTCACGGTCTTCCGGGCTCAGCTCCGAGAGCACTCGCGGCAGGCAGGCGGTCAGGGTATCGACGGTGTCGGTATCGTCTGTTTGCGCCGTCAAGTCGTCGGGGAGTTCGACCATATGGTGCGACACGCGCAGGTGATCTGCCAGCAGGTTGCGTGCCACTTCAAACAGCCAGGCACGCGCGTTATGCAGGTCACAAAACCGCTCGCCCTGGCGCAAGGCCTTCAAGAAAAGGTCTTGCAGCAGGTCGTCGGCCAGCGCCGGGTTGCCCACGCGGTGGCGCAGCCAGCCGCGCAGTTCAGTGGCATGCAGGGTCCAGGCGGTGGTGAGGCAGTTCATGATTTCCTGTTTCAAAAATTGTTTCGAGTCATCGTTTGATGATGTAAAGAAACTTCCAAGGTCTGACATGTCAGAAGCGTTGCCGGAGTTCGAACAGGTCCGATTTATGCTGATCTGGATTTTTGGTTATTCTCATATGTCAAAAACTTCAAGTACACATCATCCCGGGTGAGGACCTTATTTCTTTCCATCGCTGCCACACAGCGATACAAGGCTTCGTGTGTAACACCCAATTCTCCAGCCAAAGATTTCAAGCCAGACCCCAAGGGATATTTGCCGTTTTGACCCTCGGTTTCAAGCAGGTGAAGCAGACGGTCCCGGACTTTATTCAAAGATAAGCGCTCGCACTGCAATCGCAAGCGTTTGACCTCCCGGCTCAACATGCCAACCCAGCGACTCGCAAACGCAGAATCGTGATCCATGGCAGCGCGAATCTGTCCAATGGGTACCTGGATGATTTCAGCGGTGGCGATGACCTTGCCATCACAGTGGTAGCGGTCCGACTGGAGGCTGGCCTCACCGATAAAACCCTGCCTGGTGCGCTGGAGAACAACCGAGCCACCTTGCGCGTCCACACGTTCCAGAACGACTTCACCACTCCGGATAAAGAACATGTATGCAGGCTTGTCGCCTGTTGTGAATAGTCGATCACCCTTCTCGTGTAAGTTGCTCACACAGACGGCATGCAAGCCGGTGGGTAGCAGCGCGGCCAATGTTGGATAAAGTTCTGTAAAGTTTCTGGTCATGTGATACCAATCATATGACTTCATGGGCTGTTTCAGAAATACTCCAGCCCAGATAAATACAGAGATGCACCATGACAAATTCCATTTTTCAATTTGGGCAGAAATTGCCTGAGTATGAAGTTCCGGTTCTCAACGAGCGTGCTGTGCGGGCCGGCGCCGGGATTTTGTTTTTCTTGGCCATCGTGTGTTTCATGAATGCTTGGCTCATGGGAAACTTTCAACCCACACGGGTGTTCGTGGTGGCTTTTCTGGTGGACTTTGCCATCCGCATTTTCATCAATCCACTTTATGCCCCCAGTTTGATTGTTGGGCAATGGTTTGTTCGCGCGCAATTGCCCGACTATGTGGGCGCGCCGCAAAAGCGGTTTGCCTGGGCCATCGGATTTGTCTTGGCGTTGGCTATGCTGTATCTGGTGGTACTCAACAACGTGGTTGGCCCCATCAACCTCATGGTTTGCGCGCTGTGCCTTATCTTGTTATTTTTCGAGTCGGCATTTGGCATTTGCCTTGGCTGCAAAATTTACAACCAGTTCAACAAGGAAAAGGCCAAACTCTGCCCGGGGGCTGTGTGCGAAATGCTTGCGGGTCAAAAATCGCGCACAAACTTGGCTCAGGTGCTCATCCTGGCCGGGTTCACCCTTGTGATCGGCGGCGTTGCGCAATGGATTTATAGCAAGGGAATTCAAAACCCGGTTCAAGTACCTCAAGTGAGCACGGCCCTCCCCCCTGCGCCGGTGGACCCGGCAGAAATTGAGCGCTGCCAAGTACCGGACTTCGCCAAAGCCATGGGTCACGAAGCACAGTGGAAGCTGCATAACAACTGCAAGTGACAGCTAAACACCGTTGGTTTAACGGGCATTGCCGATCCGTTGAATCCTGAAAACCATGTTTTTCAGAATGAAAAAATGGCATCGACATCGATTTGATCAATGCCATCGGTCAGTCAATGTTCAAAATTGTCAGGTAGTCGCGAAAAGAGAGTTCTGCATGGAATTCGCACTGAAATTGCTCAACGGCGGCGCCGGTAGCCTGGCGGCCTATCTGGCGGCGCATGTGCTGCTGTGCCTGCTGCCCGCTTTTTTCATTGCCGGCGCCATGGCCGCGCTGATTCCCAAGGCCAGCATCACGCGCTGGCTCGGGCGCAGCACACCCGCTTATGTTTCATACCCGGCCGCCGCAGCCGCAGGCTCCCTGATCGCCGTCTGCTCGTGCACCATCGTGCCGCTTTTTGTCGGCATTTACCGCAAGGGCGCGGGCATTGGCCCGGCCATCACCTTTTGTTTTTTGCTCCGGCGGGCAACACCATGGCGCTGGCTTACACCGGCAGCATCCTGGCGCCTGAATTTGCCATCGCACGACTGCTGCTGTGCCTGCTGTACGGTATCGGCATCGGCATGTTGATGGCGATGCTTTTCTGGCGCGACGATGCCAGCCATGACGCTGAAACCGACACCCTGTTTGCCGAAAAAGCCAATATCGCGCCAGCTGCGCTTGGTGTGCTCGTGTCCCTGGTGGGTCTCTTGATTGCCGGAACCCTGAAGCTGTGGCCGCTGACCGCCACGGTCTTTAGCCTGGAGCTGCCCTTGTCGTGGGCGCAAGCGTGGCAAGACAAGCTGTTTGCCTGGGTGCCGTTCGACGCTGCCAGGGGTGAGGAGGGCGTGAGCTTTCAGGGTTCGGTGTTGATTGCCCTGTTGCTGCTGATTGCCGCGATCGCCTGGAAGGGCCTGGAAAACATCGTCGAAGGTGCCAACCAATGGACCTGGCTGACGCTGGGGCTCTCCGCCATCACCCTGGCTGTGGCCGCCATGTGCCTGACACCGGGCCCGGGCACACTTGAGATCGCCTTCACGGGGCGTGTCGTCGGTGTCACCCTGGCGCTGGAGGCAGTATGGCATTTTGCACAGTAATTGGCCGGTGACGATTGGCGCGCCTGGCTCTGGGAAGCCTGGCGTTTTGTGAAGCAGATTTTTGTCCTGCTGGTGGTGGGCGTTTTTATTGTGGGTATGGTGCGCCAGGTCATTCGACCGGAATGGATCGAGAGCTTGGCGGGTAGCAACACGGTGCAGGCCAACGCCGTGGCCGTGGGTTTTGGTGTTTTCATGTACTTCCCCACCTTGGTCGAGGTGCCTGTGGCCCGTATGTTCCTCGACCTTGGCATGCACCCCGGCCCGCTGCTGGCCTACCTGATGGCCGACCCCGAGCTCAGTCTGCAAAGCATGTTGATGGTGGTCACCGTGATTGGCGGCGTCAAGACGGGCGTTTATGTGGCTTGGGTGGCGGTATTCAGTGTCTGTGCCGGCCTGCTCTACGGCGCCTGGGTGGATGGCTTTGGCTGGCCGTTGCTGGTCACGGTTTGAAGTGTGCAATATCAAGGAGAAATCACATGTCGATTGTCAAAATTTTGGGCCCTGGTTGTGCCAATTGCAAGAAGCTTGAGGCCGTTGCCAAGGAGGCAGCCAGCGCAGCCAAGGTGCAAGCGGACTTTGTCAAGGTCACAGACATGAAGCAGATCATGCACTATGACCTGCTGTCGACACCGGGACTGGTCGTTAATGACAAACTGGTTTGCAGCGGGCGCATTCCGACGGTGGCTGAGGTGCAACGGTGGCTGCAGGTTTGAGTCGGTTCAACGCGTCGGCTTACAGCATGGTTTCCAGTGTCTGCAGGGCTGCGCTTCTGGACAGCGCAATGCGGGCGCAGGCCTGCAGGATGGATCGCACCATGTCGCGGTCAAGTGTTTGCAAAAAGGCTTGAGGTGCCAAATGACCTTCAAACATGTGTTTGGCATTTCGAAAGGCCTGCTGTGTGCCCTGGTGTCCCATGTGCCGGTAAACAAATGCGGTTAAGGGGGATGAGGTGAGTTCGTTTTTTGACTCCGTGGCGCGACCCTTTTCAAGGACTCGGAGCAGCTCGTCATGGATCACCTTGGCGGCGGGTGCTTCGGGCAAAAAGTCTTCCACGCGATCGGGCTTGCCATAGCTACAGCGAATGTCACCCAGAAACATGGATATGGGGCAGTCGCCGCCGGTGCACAGGGCCAGCGCTTCGATGATGGCCACCGAGGTCACCTTGGCTTCCAGAAAGTCGCATGAAAACCTGAGGTTGGCATGGGCTGTGGCACCCAACTGCGCCACAGCCTCTGGACTGGGCTCAGCTTTGTAATGCAGAAAAATGGTGTTCGGGTCGAGGTTGGCCAAAAAAATGGTCATGCGCGTCAGTGCGCGTCGGTATTGCTGCAACGAGTACACCCCAGGGGTTGCCAATGGGGCATTGGACTCATCAATCAATAACCAGGTGCTCGACAAAAAGACGGCCGGGTCGGTTTTGGCAAAACCACTGACATCGCGATTGCCCAGCATGACGGCATCTGCCATCACCTGGTCCACATAGGCAGCGCTGGCGGTTGGGTGTGCGGCCAAGCCCATGGCTCTGGCTTGTGTTTCGACCCGCAGCGCCAAAGTTTCCATGGCGGTTTGACCATCGGCCGCAGGCGGCCTGAACGCGATGGTGGCCTCAATACAAGCCACCACGGCCAGCAAATCGGCAGCACTTAGGTAGGGTTCAAGCAAACGTGCAGCCATTACCGCACTCAAAAACTCGTTCATGCCGCCGTACAGTGGCAGCACCTGACCCGGCCTGAAATTGAAAATGGCCATGCATAAAGCCAGCGTCCGATCATCGGGTGGCAGGGGCTGCAGCACCAGCCGACCGTCGACCTTGTGCGCGACATCGTGCAGCAAGTGGGCGGTAGTCTCAGGAAAACCAGCGTCAAGCTGGTAATACACCACGTCATGGAACATGGCCGCCAGCAGTTGGCGCGGTGCCGGGGTCTCGCACATGTCAAAGACGTGGGCGGTGGTGTGATAGGCCCGCGTTTTGGCATTCATCGCGTGGTGAACTAGTACCGCCAGGCGTTCCGACTCAGCCATGCTGACCTGGGCCGACAGGCCCTGGAACGCCGTGTCAAACAGGGCAATTAAACGATTGACGGTTGAAATGGCCACGCTGTTTGGCTCCTGGGCGTCTTGGTTGGTTAAGTGTTGCAAAATGAAAACCCGAATATAGCTGCCTCTTTCAATTTGTGAGAACCCACGGTGATGAAATTATTGCGAAAGTGCATGCCCTGGTGGTACCGGGCCAGGCCGCAGGGCCCGATCGGGGCAGCCAGTGGCGTGCCTGGTTTCCCGTCGTGGGCCATGGTGGCCGACATGTTGAGTGCCCCTACCGCCCTGATGCAGCTCAAGCCAGAAGAGGCCAGAACGGTGGTGCACTACATGCGACCCATGCAGGTGGCGCGGGGCAGCGTCTTCATTCGTGAGGGCGACAGCCAAAATACCGGTTTCATGGTGTTGATTCTGGAAGGCGATGTGACCGTCGAGAGCATCATGGTGAGCCGTGTGGCGCCCACCACGGTCACGGTGTTGGGGCCGGGCAGCATGCACGGTGAATTGGGGCTGATGGATGGCTCACCCCGCTCGGCCTCGTGTACTGCCGGTACCGACCTGAAATGCGCCGTCTTGACGCGTGAGGGCCTGTCTAAAATGTTGCACGATGACCCCGAAGTGTGTGCCAAGCTGATGATGGCCATTGCCCTGCGTATTGGGGGCCGCTTGCGTGACAACACCGAAAAGCTCAAAAAATACGCCCTGCTGGCCAAGGCCATGCAGCAAGAGATTGACCACCTGTTAACCCACTGAGGTGGGCCCATTGCGGCCGCTCCCACTTGAATTGCTGATCATGCTCCGTTTTCGTAAATTACCCGGTGTTCTGGGGCACGCCTGGGCCTGGGTTTTGGTGCTGGCGCTGAGCGCGTTTGTTTTGGCTTTGTGGCTGCTTGACCCGATCCCGATGCGCGGCCTGCGTTTGGCGCAGTTTGACCAATTTCAGCGCTGGCAGCCACGCAGCTACACACCCGTGCCGGTGCGGGTGGTCGACATTGACGAAGCCAGTCTGAAAGCCCTGGGTCAATGGCCCTGGCCACGTACCCGCCTGGCCAGTCTGGTGGCGCAGTTACACGCCTCGGGTGCCGCCGTGATTGCACTTGACCTACTGTTGTCCGAACCAGATCGCACCTCGCCTGCTGCCATGGCGCAGCTGTGGACGATTCCGCCCGCCACCGACTGGTTGCAGCGTTTGCCTGACCACGACGCCGTGTTGGCGCGCACCATGGTGGGTCGGTCAGTTGTGCTGGGCAGCAGTTTGTCGTCCGGGATGGGTGCCGCCAGCTTGCCGCAATTACCCTTTCGTGTGGTCAGTGTCGGCGCCACCGCGCCACAGTCCTGGCTGCATGGCCATGACGCAGCGGTGTGGCCGCTGCCGGGTCTGATGGGCAGCGCCAGTGGTGTGGGCGCGCTCAACTTTACCGCTGACAGCGACGGCGTGGTGCGTCGTGTGCCCCTGATGCTGCAGCTGAATGGGCAGCCGGTACCGACCCTGAGCGCCGAGGTTTTGCGTGTGGCCCAAGGCACGCGCAATTACCTGCTGCGCAGCACGCAGGCGGGTGTGCAGGACGTGCGTATTGGCAATTTGACGGTGCCCACCACGGCGCAAGCCGAGCTCTGGCTGCATTACACGGCGGACCAGCCCGGCCGCTTTGTATCGGCAGCCCAGGTGCTACGTGGCACGGTGGCGCCCGAACTGCTGGCGGGGCATCTCGTGCTGGTGGGCAGTTCGGCCGCCGGTTTGATGGATATGCGGGCCAACCCGCTGGGGCAGCAGATGCCAGGGGTACTGGCCCATGCCCTGGCGCTGGAGCAAATGCTGTCGGGCCACTATTTGCAGCGCCCGACCTGGGCCAGTGGCCTGGAAGCTGTGGTACTGGCGCTGGGTGTGCTGCTGCTGGGACTGGTCGCGCTGGGAGCTTCGGTTCGGGCGGCTGGGGCGGTTCTGGTGGCGGTATTGATTGGGCTTTGGGGAGGTGCCTGGCTGGCGTTTGTGCAAGGGCATTGGTTGCTGGATGCCGCCAACCCCAGCCTGGCGCTGGTGCTGAGCTTTGGCATGGGTAGCGGGGTGCACCACTGGTCTTCGGAACGCCAGCAGCGTTGGCTGCGCACCGCGTTTTCGCGCTATGTGTCACCCAATCGGGTCGCTCATTTGCTGGCGCACCCGGAGCAATTGCATCTGGGCGGGCAGCGCCAGGTATGCAGTTTTGTGTTTACCGATCTGACCGGTTTTACGCCCCTGATGGAAATGATCGACCCGGTGCAGGTGGTGGCCCTGCTCAACGATTACCTGGAGGCCATGCTGGTCATCGTTTTCAAATTTGAGGGCACGCTGGACCGCTTTGTCGGTGACGCCATCGTGGTGCTTTTTTCTGCGCCGGTGGTGCAAAGAGACCATTGCCAGCGGGCGCTGGATTGTGCGTTGGAGATGGACGCATTCGCCACGGCCTACGCCAGACGCCTGCAAGCGCAAGGGATTGCCTGGGGCAATACCCGCATTGGCGTGCATTGTGGCGAGGTGATTGTGGGCAACTTTGGCGGCAAAGCCCTGTTTGACTACCGCGCACTGGGTGACCCCATCAACACCGCGGCGCGCCTGGAGAGTGTGAACAAGCAGTTGGGAACCCGGGTGTGTGTCTCGCAGGCGGTGCTTGATGGCTGCAGCGCCGTGCCCATGCGCTGTGTTGGGCGCCTGGTTCTGAAGGGGAAAAGCCTGGCGCTGCCGGTGTCTACACCGCTGGCCACCCTGGACGCTGCACTGTGTGCCCCGACCCCGGACTATGACGCTGCCATGCTGTTGCTTCAGCCGGGTCCTGAACACGATGCCCATGCTGCTCGCCAAGCCTTTGAGGCCCTGGCCCGGCACTACCCGCAGGACCCGCTACTGGCGTTACACCTGCAGCGTTTACTCTCCGGTGCCAGTGATGACGTGATTGTGCTAACCGAAAAATAAATCAACGCAGGGTAATTTCGACCCGGCGGTTGCGTGGCTCGGCGCTGTCGTCGGGTGTTGCCACCAGCAGGTTGCGCTCGCCATGTGACTCGATGCTGAGTATGGCATCCATTAGCCCGAGCTCGCGTAGTTGAGTCGCCATGGCGCTGGCGCGCTGCAAGGCCAGGGCTTCATTGGCTTGCGACTGGCCCTGGGTGTCGGTGTGCCCGATGACCGACATGTCCAGCGACGTGCGGGCTTTGGCGCGCTCGATGATGCGCGGCAACAGCGCCTCGGACTCAGTTGTCAACTTGGTACCACCGGTCTCAAAATAAAGCAAAAATTGCTCGGGCAGTGGCGGCCTGGCGGCCATGGCAGCGCCAAAATCACGTTGCAGGTCTTCGGGTTTGACCTCAAAAGGCGGTGTTTTGCCATCGAGCGCAACGCCTTGCTGCGCCTTGGTCAGTACCTGCTGGCCACTCTGGCCTTGCACCACCACCTGACCAACGCTGCCGTCAGGACTGGGCAGCAGCACCACATAAGAAGAACGCGCAGGCGGCGAGGGTGGGGCGGCGCAGCCTGCCAGCAGCAGGCTCAAGACCACGGCGGTCGCCGCCAAGGGGGAACTGAATGCTTGTTTCATGGCTTGTCCTCCACCTGGACCACAAATTGGGTTCCGCGCACACCAATGATGCCTGTGGGTGTGGCGACACGCACCGCGTCGGGTTTGAGCCGTGCAATCACCCCGGAGATGTAGTTCAGACTGCCTTTGCTCAAACGGACTCCCAGCTTGAGCTGGTCTTGCGCCGGGGCGTACAGGTAGTCATCCACGGTCAGTTCGGTGTCGGGACCAAAGGACATGAGCGTGTTGTCCTTGAAGGTGACCCCCAGCGACGACTTTGCAAGCGTTTTGAGCTGGCTGCCCAGCAGCACCGGCGTGCCCGGTACCGCGCGCATGTTTTGTCCGGCGCTGGTCACCCAAGCCTCTCCCGTGACTGTTTTGACGTAGCCGACGGGTGGCGCCGCGGTCTGTGCCGATGCCGGCAGGGTCAGCAGCACACAAGTCAACATGGCCGGGAGGAGAGGTTTGAATTTCATGGCGTTTCTCTTTGCTTTAACGAGAAATATCAGCCATTGGCACGCAGCTGCAGAATAAATTGCGGTCGCCATACACGTTGTCAATGCGCCCGACCGGCACCCAGTACTTGGACTGTTTCAGCGTGGGCACCGGAAACGCAGCCAGTTCTCGCGAATAGGGACGGTCCCAGGTTTCACCCAGGAGCGTCGCCGCTGTGTGGGGTGCATGGCTCAGCGGGTTGTTGCCCTGTGGCCAGACACCTTGCTCGACCTTGGCAATCTCTTCTCGGATGGCGATCATGGCGTTGATAAAACGGTCGAGTTCGTCGAGCGTTTCGCTCTCGGTGGGCTCCACCATGAGTGTGCCAGGCACAGGAAAGCTCAGCGTGGGGGCATGGAAACCGTAGTCCATCAGGCGCTTGGTCACGTCTTCAGCGGTTACACCGTGGGCGCCGCCACTGCTTTCCTTCAAGGGGCGCAGGTCCAGAATACATTCGTGGGCCACGCGGCCGGGCTTGCCATCGCTGGATGCGCTGGTGTACAGCGTGGGGTAGTGGTCTTTCAGGCGCACGCTGATGTAGTTGGCGCTCAGAATGGCGAACTCGGTGGCGGCCTTCAGGCCTTCAGAACCCATCATGCGGCAATACATCCAGCTGATTGGCAGCACGGCAGCATTACCGAGCGGCGCAGCCGATACGGCGCCGACGCCATTGCCTGGCAAATACGGCACCAGGTCAGCTACCACACAGACCGGTCCGACACCGGGACCGCCGCCGCCGTGCGGAATGCAGAAGGTCTTGTGCAGGTTCAGGTGGCTCACGTCGCCGCCGAATTCGCCGGGTGCGGCCAGGCCGACCAGCGCGTTCATGTTGGCTCCGTCCACATAGACACGAGCGCCGTGGCTGTGCACCAGGGCGCACAGTTCCTTGACGCTGGTCTCGAACACGCCGTGGGTGCTGGGGTAGGTGATCATGATCGCCGCCAGATTGGCGCTGTGCTGCGCGCACTTGGCCTTGAGGTCGGCCATGTCAACATTGCCATTGGCATCACAAGCGGTGACCACCACTTTCATGCCCACCATGGTGGCGCTGGCGGGGTTGGTGCCGTGTGCGCTGGAGGGGATCAGGCAGATGTTGCGGTGGCTCTCGCCGCGTGCCGCGTGGTAGCCACGGATGGCCATCATGCCGGCGTATTCGCCCTGGCTGCCGGCGTTGGGTTGCAGGCTGATGCCAGCGTAACCGGTGGCCTCGCAGAGCCAGGCGCGCAACTGTTCGTCGAGCACGGCGTAGCCCGCGCGCTGGTCTTCGGGGCAGAAGGGGTGGATGTTGGCAAACTCGGGCCAGGTGATAGGGATCATCTCGCTGGTGGCGTTGAGCTTCATGGTGCAACTGCCCAGCGGGATCATGGTGCGGTCCAGCGCCAAGTCGAAATCGGACAGACGGCGGATGTAGCGCAGCATGCCGGTCTCAGAGTGGTGGGTGTTGAATACCGGGTGTGTCAGGTAGCTGCTGCTGCGCAACAGGGCGGCGGGCAGCAGACTTGCCGTAGCTTGTTCGTAGTCAGCGACCTGGGGCAGGGTTTGACCGGGCTTGGCAAAGAAGCCCCAAAGCTGTTCCACATCGGCACGTGTGGTGGTCTCGTCCAACGACAGACCGAGGGAACTGCTTGATGCCAGCCGCAGGTTGGCACCGACTGCGAGCGCTTTGAATGCAATCGACGCCGTGGCGTCAGCGGTGGTCACGGTGAGTGTGTCAAACGCAGCATCGTTGGCCAGCGGGTAGCCGAGGGTTTTCAGGCCAGCGGCCAGCACGGCAGTCAGCGTGGCCACGCGTTGCGCGATGCGCTTGAGACCAGCCGGGCCGTGGTAGACGGCGTACATGCTGGCAATGACGGCCGGCAGCACCTGCGCGGTGCAGATGTTGGAGGTAGCTTTTTCGCGGCGAATGTGCTGTTCACGCGTTTGCAGCGCCAGCCGGTAGGCCGGGTTGCCGTGGGTGTCCACACTCACACCCACCAGACGGCCGGGCATGGTGCGTTTATGTTCGTCGCGGCACGCCATGTAGGCAGCGTGCGGGCCGCCGTTGCCCATCGGCATGCCGAAGCGCTGGGTGGTGCCCACGGCAATGTCGGCGCCGAGTTCGCCCGGCGCGGTGAGCAGTGTGAGCGCCAGCAGGTCGGCGGCCATGATGACGATGCCACCTTTGGCCTTGATGGCGGCAATCAAGGCGCGGTCATCACGCACCACGCCGCTGGTGCCGGGGTATTGCAGCAGCACGGCAAAGCTGTCTTGTGCCAACTCCTCGCTGTTTTGGCACACCTTGACGCTGATGCCCAGCGGCTCGGCGCGGGTCTGGATCACGGCCAGGGTTTGTGGCAGCACCTCAGTGTCGACCAGGAAGGTGGTCGATTTGGACTTGCTGACGCGCATCGCCATGGTCATGGCTTCGGCGGCGGCGGTGGCTTCGTCAAGCATCGAGGCATTGGCCATGGGCATACCGGTCAGGTCCATCACCATGGTCTGGAAGTTGACCAGCGCCTCCATGCGGCCCTGGCTGATTTCGGCCTGGTAGGGCGTGTAGGCGGTGTACCAGGCGGGGTTTTCCAGAATGTTGCGCAGGATCACGCCGGGTGTGTGGGTGCCGTAGTAGCCCTGGCCGATGTAGCTTTTGAGCACCTTGTTCTTGCCCGCCATGGCCTTGAGCTCAGCCAGCGCGGCGGCCTCAGAAATGGGCGCGGGGATCGCCATGGGCTGGCTGCGGGCGATGCTAGCCGGGACGATGTCATCGATGAGGGCAGCGCGCGACGCCGCCGCCACGGTTTTCAGCATCACCGCTTCGTCAGCCGCATCAATACCGATGTGGCGCGCAATAAATTCAGACGCGTTTTCAAGTTCGCCCAAAGGCGAAAGAGCAATGGGGGTCATGATGGGCGGCCTGATCAGTGGGCGTCAGCGGCAAAAGCGGTGTAACTGGTCTCGTCCATGAAGGCATCCAGGTCGGCCGGGTTGGCTAGCTTGAATTTGTAGAACCAGCCTGCGCCCAGCGGGTCGGAATTGGCCAGCGAGGGGTCGTCGCGCAGCGCTTCGTTCACCTCAGTGACCTCGCCGTTGGCTGGCATGTAGACGTCGGCAGCGGCCTTGACCGACTCAACGACGGCAGCAGGGTCTTTTTGGGCATAGGTTTTGCCTACTTCGGGCAGGTCGACAAACACCACATCACCCAGGGCGTCTTGCGCGTGGTGGGTGATGCCAACGGTGCCGATGTCGCCGTCAATCTTGATCCATTCGTGGTCGGGGGTGTATTTGATCGTCATGGTGATTCTTTAAAAATGAAATAAAAAAGTGAAAAAGTGAGTGATTGGACTAGAAAAGACGTTAACCGCGGAAATAGTTGGTGGGTACAAAAGGCATGGTCACCACTTCCATTTTGACTGGCTTGCCGCGCACGATGGCATTGACCAGGCTGCCCAGCGTGGCCAATGCCGGCGGCACATAACCCATGGCGATGGGCTGGTCAATGGTGGGGCCGAGCAGGCCGCTGGTGACTTCGCCGATGTGCTCACCGGCCTGGTTTTGCAACTCAACATGCTCACGTACCGGAATACGCGCCAGCGCCTTCAGTCCAACACGCTTGCGGGTGACCGAACCTGCCTCATCGCCCAGTTGCGCCAAAATTTTGTCGGCACCCGGGAATCCGCCCATGCGTGCACCACCGGCGCGGCGCACCTTTTGGATGGCCCATTGCAGGCCGGCTTCGACTGGCGTGGTGGTCGTGTTTATGTCGTTGCCATAAAGCGGTAGGCCCGCTTCCAGCCGCAAGGAGTTGCGCGCGCCCAGGCCAATCGGTTTGACTTCGGGTTGCGCCAGCAGCGCCTTGGCCAGCACCATGGCATCAGATGCGTCGACCGAGATTTCAAAACCGTCTTCGCCGGTGTAGCCGCTGCGGGTCAAGAACACCTCGATTTTTTGCGCTCCGGTGTCTACCGTGAAGCTGCCACTGGTCATGAACACCAGTTTCTCAACGCCAGGGGCCAGACGCGACAGGGCGGTCACGGCTTGCGGGCCTTGCAGCGCCAGCAGCGCGCGTTCGGGCATGGGGATGACCTGACAACGGTTGCCGATTTTGGCCTGAATGTGTGCGATGTCGCCCACCTTGCAGGCGCCGTTGACAATGACAAAGATGTCGCCACCGTGGGCATAGTCGCGGTTGACAAACATCAGGTCGTCGATGATGCCGCCGGTCTCATTGAGCAGCAGACCGTAGCGCTGTTTGCCTAGCCCCAAGTCGATCACGTCAACCGGAATCAGGCTCTCAAATGCGGCTGCGGCATCAGGTCCGACCAGGCGCAACTGGCCCATGTGAGACACATCGAACAAGCCAGCCGCCGTGCGCGTGTGTTTGTGCTCGGCCATCAGGCCCTCGGGGTATTGCACCGGCATAGAGTAGCCTGCAAAAGGCACCATGCGGGCCCCCAGGGCAAGGTGCAGGTCGTTCAGGGGAACTTGCAGAAGATTGTCAGGCGTGGCGGACATTAATACTCCAATAGAGCAGAGGGCAATCAAATTCCATGGCCTGACCGTGTGTCAATGCCATGGGCTGCCCCCGCTGTCCGCTTTACCTGAGAGATTCGCCGTGCCTTGTCGCCATCGGTGGGCTTGGGCTGCGGGTTGCTCCTTCGGTGGGGCCGCATGGGCGCAAGCGCCAATTCGGACCTCTCTCCAGTGGGGAGTCGTCACAAAGTCTGGCGACGCCGTGACGTTTGTCAGTCCTTTTTGCCTGAGCGTTCAAACGGCTGTGATCAGCCACTCTGCGCCTTCGGCGGCCTGCCTCGCGGGGCTGGCTCTCTCCTGACGGGGCAAATTCTACATGGTGTGGCGTGCAGGGCGCTTACCAGCAGAATCGACGCACGGCACGGCGATTGGGTCATGGGCCAGATCGCTGGCGTTGGTTTTGCAGCGGCTTGACTCAGCGCGGTAATTGGTATTTGGGTATGGGGTACTTCAGGTAGGGGTAGGGCTCCCAAGTGGCGTTGTCAATCCGATATGCTACCCGGCCATGCTCGGTGGAGCTCGATTTAACCAGCAGCTTGCCCGTGACCCAAATTGGAAACTGGTACATGGTGGTGGGAATTTTTTGTTTGAGTTTGACCAGCACCATCTGGTTAGATGGCGGTGGTGGCGTGTGGATGCAGGCACCGTAATAAGGCACCAGAATCACCGTGTCGCTGGCATCGGCCGCGGCTTTGGGCATCACCGCAAACCCGGTGAGCCGAACGGCGCCGTCAATCGGCTTTGACATCACCGGGGCAGCCTGCCAGGCTCGGCTGATTTTGGCCATGATGCTTGGGGCTTGGGGGTCATCATCTTGCAGCTTGCCAACACCCAGTTGATCCAGAATTTTCCCTGGTTTCCAGTTGGCCGGGTAGAGTTGCTGCCATTGCATGTCTTGCACGCCAGCCGGTGGCGCTGGTACCGAACCCTGTCGCACCAGTTCGGCATGGGCTAACAAGCTTGTCACCACATTTTGCGGGACGGCTGTGGCCGAGACCGGCGCCAGCCAGGCACTGCAGACCAATGCAGTCAGCAAACGCGTGGCATAAAAGTCAATCATGAGGTTTGAAGTAAAAACGACGAAATGCCTGGTGGTAGGTCGGCTCAATTCGTGGCTTGGCGTTGAGTGGCGAACCGCTATTTCACTGCCACGCCGTCGGACATGCGGTAATACAAACCAAAGGGGTCGTCTGACAGCACCTGCAGCTTGCCTTCTACGACCACGGCTTCCATGGTGTATTTGATGGCGCTTTTGGTGTACACCTCGACCATGCTCTCTGGTCCGCCGGGGGTACAGAATGAACAGGTGAGTGGCACTGAGGTCAACAAAAAATGCGTGTGTTTTTCGCCTGGCTCAAGCGGCATCATGAACCCCTGAATACGCTTGGTCTTGTCGTTCAGGGCTTGTACAGCCGCGGGGAAAACGGGCAACAAACGCTTGTTCACCAGGTGGGGCTTGACGTCAGTCAGCAGTGACCATGGCAGCACATCAGTCCGTTGCGACAAGGGCGCAAACGGGCTATTGGGACTGTGAATGCCGGGACCAGAACCCGGAGGTAAATCGGCGGCATTCACCGGAACCGGCTGCGCTTTGCCGCCCAGCGGCAGCAGGCAAGCCGCCAATACCAGCATCAGCGCGACAGATTTTGCCGACATAACAGCTGCTGATCCAAAAAATTTCAGTGGACTCATGGTGCAAGTTTCTCAGGTAGCCGGGGATATTAATGCGTGTGCTTCAGGCCGCAAAACTTGCCAATACCCAAGCCCTTGCATTCGACCTGCAATTGCTTTTCGCACACTGCATCAGGCTTGCCTGACTCCAGGCACCTGGCGGCGTTTTCATGGGCTGTGGCCATGGCCCGGTGGCGGGCAATGTCTTCCTGGGTCGCCTTGTCCAGTTCGGCCGCAGTGGCTACTGAAAAAATAGCTGCTGCCGCCATACCCATTAAATTAATAGTCCAACTTTTCATCATTTACTTGCCTTGTAAAAGTTCCAACACGCTGACACGATACGCTCCCAGCGCCGGCAAAATGGCAGCCACCAGCGACACCCCCAATGCCACCGCGGGCACCACCCAGAGCTCTGGTGGCCAGATCAGGCCGCCAATCAGCAAAGAGTTGTCCAATTGCAGCAGCCACCCCAGTCCGAGCGCCATACCTTGCCCGGCCAGCACACCCAATACCGCTGCCAACAGCCCGAGCCACAGGGCTTCCAGCAACAACAAGCTTGCCACTTTATGCGGTGCTGCGCCCAGCATGCGCAACAGCGCCAAATCACCCCGGCGTTCACGCACCGCGCCCCACAGCGCGATGAACACACTCAAACCGGCGGTGAGCAGCAACACCCCGGCAAAGGTGCGCAGCACGTCGGTGCCCAGGCCGAGCATACGCAACAGCCGGGTGATTTCCAACGCCGGGGCGGCCGCCTGCATGTCGGTGCTGGTGTTGATATAACGCGGAAAGCTCACTGCCGCCAAGGGCGACTTGTAGCGCACCAGGGCCAGCGTGACTTCACGCTCTTCCATCAGGATGGCCCGGTCTTCCTCGTCCAGCGCAGTGTCATCTTCGTGCACTTTCCAAACCGAGGCGGTGTCGGTCAGGATCAGACGGTCGAGCACACTGCCGCTGGGGGCCAGGATGCCAACCACGGTGTAGTGACTGTCGCCGTGGGCATGGCCACCCTCGGCCAGACCATGGCTGCCGACAAAGCTATTGCCCATCAGCAAGCCCAGCTTGCGCGCTGCGGTGGTTCCCAGCACCACCTGCATCGGCTGGGTCCAGAGCTGGCCTTGCGCCAGTTGGGCCTGGTAATGGGTGATGTAGTCGTGCGACGTGCCGACAATGCGAAAGCCGTGCAAGTTATCGCCCAGGCTGATCGGAATCACCTGCGCCACCATCGGGTGCTGTTGCAGCGCCTGCACGGCTTGCAGCGGCACGTTTCCGGGCGGCACGTCGATGTGGAACACGCCCGACAAAATCAGCTGCATCGGGCTACCCTTGGCCCCCACCACCACGTCAATGCCATGTAAGTCGCGTTCAAAGGCTTTGTTGAGTTGGTTTGAGACCAACAGCAAAAAGGTGATGGAAGCCAGGCCCAGGCTGAGCAGCAGCAGGTTCAGCGTGGCGCTTAAAGGGCGCGACCAAAGGTAAGACCAGGCCAGGGAGAGTGTTTTCATCAAGCACTCGAATCGCTGTCTGTCCGGCGCGGCAATGTCAGCATTTGCAGGCGGTTTTGCGGTGCCAACACCGGCTCAAGCGCGGCCGCCACGCGCGCATCATGGGTGGCAATCACCAGTGTGGCGCCCTGTGCCTGGGCGGTGGTCAGCAACAGCGTAACCGCATTGGCCGCAGCGTCGTCATCCAGGCTGGCAGTGGGTTCGTCGGCCAGAATCACTTTCGGGTTCAGCAGTACGGCACGCGCCAGCGCGGCACGCTGGGCCTGGCCACCGGAGAGTTGCGAGGGCAAGCGTTGTGCCAGATCGGCGACCCCCAAGGCTGCCAGCGCCTGGGTGATGGCGGCCTGATCCTCGCGTGTGCCGCTGGCCCACTGCGCCAATGCGAGGTTTTGCGCCACGGTGAGCGCCGCACTCAAATGCAATTTTTGCGGTAAAAAGCCGATGGCCTTTGCCCGCCAGGCGTCAGCCGCTATTTTTTTAAGTGTCGTCAGGTGCTGCCCGGCAACCGTCACCTCACCGGAGGTGGGCAACATCAAGGCAGCCACCAGCGCCAACCAGGTCGATTTGCCACAGCCCGAGGGTCCACTCAGCAGCAGCACGGCGCCTTGCGGCAGCAAGCTCACGTCGGGAAACGTGAGCTTGCTGCCGTTCGGGTACTGGAAGGTCAGGGCATGGGTGTGAATCATGAGGCACCTTGGGTTGCCAACCGGGCACCCATCGCAGGCGCATACAAAAGGGGTGGGGCACGATAGGCTGAAATATGCCTGATGCCTTGTGTCATCAGGTTTTTCATTGATTCAGCGTCTTGATGCCAAGGGCGATGGCCGCGGCATTGAGTTGTTTGTCAAAGCAGGCAAAAGCCAGGGTGTTACCGGCTTGACTGTGCGCGCGTTGGGCGCTGGCGAGTTGCAGGCTGTCATAAGCGCGCAGACCGAAGCTCAGGGCGAGTTCACCGGCGGTGATGATCAGCAAGTTGTCGAGCGCAAGCCGCACATACCCGGGCCATTCGAGCTTCAGCCTTTCCAGAGCTGAAGTGATTTGTGGTTGTGTGAGTTGGTTTGTGCGGCCCTTGAGTGACAGCGCTGAGCACATCTCAACCCAGGTGACTTGACTGACGATGCACGTTTGCGCACTTTCAACTTGCATGCGCGTCCAGTCACTGCTCTGCTCCTGGGCATAGAGTTTCATCAGTGCCGATGTGTCGCAAAACAGAATCACCGTGGCCCTCTCAATTCAATGACCAGGTCGCTCATGGTTTGTCCGTCGGGTCCGGGCGGGAAAACAACGGCTTTGCCGAGTTTGAAAGGCCTTGTCGCCGGCTCGGCAACAAAGCCTGAGGCCATCAGTCGCGCAATGGCCTCTTCGTCGGTCAGCTCGTGTTGGGGCGGGGTTACCGGCGCGGGTGCCACCAGTTCGGCCACCACTTTGCGGTGCGAGGTGATTTGCACACGCTGCCCGGAGCGCGTCAGGGCAATGGCGCGGGCCGGGTTGGCTTTGAGTTCGCGGATCGAAATTTCCATGAATTTGCCTTTGAGATGAGCCCACATCCTAGCATTAATTGATAAATTGTGGTCACAAAAAAGCCCGTCAGGTGACGGGCTCGGCGCGGGGCGTTTACATGCCCGCGTAAT
>Ga0208863_1000068_pt1 | contig 135009 bp, 108 predicted proteins | sample RifOxyD3_FD_184040 | JGI IMG/M metagenome (GOLD analysis project Ga0208863, IMG submission 184040) | Soil microbial communities from Rifle, Colorado - Rifle Oxygen_injection D3 (SPAdes) | ecosystem: Environmental > Terrestrial > Deep subsurface > Rock core/Sediment | place: Rifle, Colorado...
TGATTTTGACGGAATCCACGCTCCATCTGATCAAGCCGCTTGGTTTCAGCACTGATGACAGGCACTTAAAAAGAGCAGGGCTCGACTATTGGCATCACGTCAAAATCATCTATTGGGACAACGTGAACGATTTTCTGGAGCAACATGACAGGACCAGACTCCACTTCTTGAGCAAAAAGGTTGCCCGGCCTTATACAGATGCAAGGTTCAGCCCAACAGATTTCCTGATTTTTGGCAAGGAAACCAAGGGGCTGCCAGAAAAAATTCTTAATGAATATGATGACCGCTGCTACACGATTCCCATGATGAATACCAATATTCGCAGCCTGAACCTTGCCGTTTCCGCGGGGATAGTACTTTATGAGGCCATCCGCCAGCAGCTTTGTGGTGACGGGCATCCCCAGGACATCCCCGCCTGAATTCCATTTTCCCCTGCAACTGAAAGTCACGTCTCACCCCAGCCTGTGCATAAGGAGATTACAAACCATGCCTGAAAGAATTTATAACTTCAGCCCCGGTCCAGCCACCCTGCCCTATGAGGTTCTGGTTCAGGCTGCCAAGGACATCGTAAACTACCAGGATCGAGGTATCGGCCTGATTGAAATGAGCCACCGCAGCAAAGACTTCATCGCCATCACCGATGAGGCGGAGGAACTCCTGCGGGAATTGCTGAACATTCCGGCCAACTACAAGGTTCTGTTCCTGCAGGGCGGGGCCTCCACCCAGTTTGCCATGATTCCGATGAATCTGCTCGGCCCCGGCAAGTCAGCAGCTTATCTCAACACCGGCGTCTGGGCCAAGAAGGCGATCAAGGAGGCCAAACTCTTCGGCCGGATCGATGTGCCCTACTCCAGCGAGGCGACAATCTACAATCGAGTTCCGACCCCGGCTGAATATGAAGTGGAGGCTGAGGCCGAGTATCTTTATCTGGTTTCCAACAATACGATTTACGGCACCCAGTTCCCCTCCTTCCCGGACAAAGACAAAATGCTTGTCTGCGACATGTCGTCGGACATACTTTCACGGCCGCTCGATGTCAGCCGATTCGGGCTGATCTTTGCCGGTGCCCAGAAGAACATGGGCCCGGCCGGAGCCTGCGTGGTCATTATCCGCAACGACCTCTTGGACCGGACCCCGGAAAACGTGCCCACCATGTTCCGCTACAAGACGCATGCGGATAACGGCTCCATGTTCAACACCCCACCCTGTTTTGCCATCCACGTCATCGGCCTCGTTTTGAAATGGCTGAAAAAACTCGGCGGGCTGAACGCCATTGAAAAGCTGAACAGGGAAAAAGCCGCGTTACTCTATCAAGCCATCGACGCCAGCGACTTCTATCGTGGCCATGCGGAAGTCGCTTCCAGATCCTGCATGAACATCACCTTCAACCTGCCAACGCCGGAACTAGAATCCCAATTTATTAAAGAAGCAACGAAACTGGGCCTCGACGGACTGAAGGGCCACCGCTCGGTAGGCGGTTGTCGAGCCTCAATCTATAACGCCTTCCCGCGCGAAGGTGTGGTGAAACTGACGGAATTCATGCGGGAGTTCGAGCGCCGACAGGGTTGAACTACGAAGGCAACATCATCCGGCCGCCCAGCGAGGCGGACAGCATCATCCTGCAGGTGACGGTAGGCTGTTCCCACAACCGATGCACCTTCTGCGGGGCCTACAAGGATGTGCAGTTTCGGATTAAATCCGAAACGGAAACGGCAACGGATCTCGATTTCGCTGCCCGTCATTGCCGCCGGCTGCATCGAGTTTTTCTGGCGGACGGCGACGCGTTGATTCTGCCCCAGCCAAGGCTGGTCAACCTGCTGGCGCTGATCGGAAAAAAACTGCCCTGGGTGAATCGAATCAGCCTCTATGCCAATGCCAAGAGTATCCGTCAGAAAACCGTGGCGCAACTGAAGGAATTGAAAGAACTCGGCCTGGACAGGATATACATGGGATTGGAAACCGGCCATGACCCGACTTTAAAAAAAATCCGCAAGGGCGCAGACAGCGGCCAGATGATTGCGGCGGCCCGTAGCATTCGAGACGCGGGTCTTTTTCTTTCGGTCACCGTTCTCCTTGGTATCGCCGGCACGGAACATTCCGCAGTCCATGCTATTGCCACCGGCCAGGTTTTGACTGCCATGGCGCCGCGCCAGATTGCCGCCTTAACCCTGATGCTCCTGCCTGGCACAGAGCTCTATCGTCAACATGTTGCCGGCGTATTTCAGCTTCCCGAGCCCAAGAGACTACTTGGTGAACTGCGGGAGCTGGTATCCAACATCCAGCTTGACCATGTACAGTTTCAGGCAAACCACGCCTCAAACTATCTGCCCATCAACTGCCGGCTGGCCCGTGATAAAGACACTGTTCTGACTCTGATCGACCAGGCCCTTGCCGGGAAAGTTCCTACTGTTCCAGAATCACTGCGGGCGCTGTAGATTTATAAGGTAGCCATAAAAAAAATTCTGCTTCCATAGTGCCATTTTTTGTCAGTGCCGGACTAAATTCGTCTTGCTAGCGCGCCCTGTTGCAGAAAGGCGCCCAAGCAGGATCGAGCCATTTGTTTGATAACTATCTGTATTCTTAAAATTTATTATTGCCAATCGTTTTTTTTGTGCTAAACACTTAGCCAGGCACTGAACTTGCTGTAATAATTTATTAGCATTTGATTTGTCGGTATTCAGTGCTGCCGCTCGGAGGAGAATGGCAATAAACAAGGAGGGAAGACAATGGGGTCATTGACTCGCCATAAAGGGAACGAGCAGGGTTTTACCCTGATCGAATTGATGATCGTTGTTGCCATCATCGGCATTCTGGCAGCGGTGGCGGTACCGGCCTACATGAAGTACATCCAGCGCTCCCGGGTCACCTCCATGATCATCCCCTCACTGCATGCCATTGAGAACAATGTGGCTGAATTCCACGCGGTAAGCAACACCATGATCCACAACACTGCTGAAGGCACCGAAATGCTGAACAACGCCGATCTCACCTATCTCACTGGCGTCACTGTTAGTCAAACCGGGATTATCCGGATGACAGTGAATGCTCCAGGCAGCACCCAGAAGCTGAACGGGGTACACGGCCGGGTCCTTACTGCCAGTCCAACCAAGGGAGACAACAAGATCACCAAATGGTCCCTCTCCGGTAGCCTGAAAACCGAGGTAGGCCTAAAAGAATAGTTTGCCGCCAGCAAAACTCGAAGTCAGAATCGCACCCGGGGAAGTTCCCCATCGGGTGCGATTTTTTTATTTTGGCCAGCCATGCCGCCTTGCACGATCAGCGCGGCTCTTATTCGAAATTCCTCGCGATAGCCGCTAATTGTTAATGAACAAACCGGATCTGAAAAATTTATCCTTGGACCAACTGACGGACTTCACCGCAGGACTTGGCCTGCCAGCCTTCCGCGCCCGACAGATTTTCTCCTGGCTGTACCGACCGGGGATCAGAAATTTTGTGCAGATGACCGATATTGCCAAGGAGTTACGGCTGAGACTGGAGGAACGGGCTGAATTTTCCAGTTTCGAACCGGCAGTGCTGGAGAGATCCGAAGACGGCACCATCAAATTCGGCTTTCTGCTCAACGACGGAAATCTTGTCGAGACGGTGCTAATTTCGGAGGAAGATCGGCATACTCTCTGCGTCTCCTCGCAGGTGGGCTGCGCCATGGACTGCGCCTTCTGTCTCACCGGCAGCATGGGATTCAAACGGAACCTGAGTCCGGCAGAGATGGTCAACCAGGTCTGCGCCGTGCAGGAATACTTGCATACCGAGGGCCGAGGCGTCTTGAACAACCTGGTGTTCATGGGCATGGGCGAACCGCTGGCCAACTTGGACAACCTGCTCATTGCCCTGGCCATTCTTACTGAACAACGAGGTCTGGATTTCTCCGACCGGCGGATCACGGTCTCCACCTGCGGGCTCGTTCCAAAGATGCGAGAACTGGGGCTGAATACTACAGTCAACCTTGCCGTTTCCTTGCACAGCGTTGACAACGAGGTCCGCAGCCGGCTGATGCCGATCAACCGGACATATGGGGTTGAGGTGCTGCTGGCCGCCTGTCGGGAGTTTCCCATGCCCAAACGCAAACGGATCATGTTTGAATATATCCTGCTTGCCGGCATCAACGACTCAGCCGCCGATGCCGAACTGCTGGCCAGAAGACTGCAAGGCATCCGCTGCAAGATCAACCTGCTGCCCTACAACGAAACTCCTGCCCTGGCCTTCAAACGTTCTTCGGTCGAGCAGATCGAGAAATTTCAGCAGATCCTCTGGCGGGCCGGCTACACAGTGCTGATCCGCAACAGCCGGGGCGCCGACATCTCGGCGGCCTGCGGTCAACTGGCCGGACGAGAAAAAACCGATCAGCCCTGAGCCGTCGGCCGCAACTCCTGCGCCACCTTGAGCAAAACCCCCTGCCCTGCCCGGTCATCACTGGTTGCCTGTTGCCGTTCCGCAGCTAGCAGTTCCTCTAGCGTCTTGTCCGACCGGATGACAAAACCGGCATCGCGAATCATCTGCAGGGTGCGCTCGCGACTGTTGCCGCGGGTATTGAGATAACCGTCCATGAACAGGGAGTTGGCCGGGTAGAGACTCATTACTTCCAGGCTGCGCAGATGGGCCTCGCGGCCGGCCGCCACCCTGATTTCGGCATCCGGGTTGGCGAAACGAAACATGCACAGAATTCTAAGGCAATAGTCCGGGGTCAGGTTTTGCGGCACACTCAGGACATTGCCGGCAATAGGCAGCAGAAAATTAACCGGGATCGATCTGGCCTCAACTTCCCGGAGCCGACAGGCCAGTTCAACAAGCTCCTCGGCTGTCTCGCCCATGCCGGCGATGATCCCGGAGCAGACCTCAAGGCCCGCCTGGCGAGCAACGCGCAGGGTATGCAGCCGATCCTCGTAGGTGTGCGTCGAACAGATTGCAGAGTAACGATTGGCAGAGGTATTGAGGTTGTGGTTCAACCGATCCAGGCCAGCCTGTTTCAACGCAATTGCTGCAGCCTCGTCGATCAAACCGGCCGAGACACAGACCTCCAGGGGAAACCGCTTTTTGATTTCTCTGATCAGTTCGCCGATATGCGCCACCCGCTGTTGGCTCGGCCCCCGGCCGGCATAAACCATGCAGTAACGGTGGGCGCCGGCCTTGTAGGCCCGTTCCGCCTCGGCGATTATCTCCCCATCACTCTTGGCAGGATAGGTGACAATCTCCGCCCTGCTGTCCCGAGACTGGGCGCAATACGAACAATCCTCGGAACAAAGACCGTTTTTGACATTGTTGAGGATATGGATGGCAACCTCAAGGCCATGAAAATATTTCCGCACCGCAAAGGCGGCGGCGAGTAACGGCAGCAGCTCGACCTCATCACATTCGAGCAACGTCCGCAAAATTGCCTGATCAGAAATTCCGCCGTTGATGCCGAGACGGGTCAGTTCCTGGTACCATTCACTATTCATATGTTCCTCCGATTGCATCTCCGCGTGTTTCACCCTTTTCGGCTCAGTCACGACCAGTCTTTTTTACTGCAGCCGGCCGTGATAGTTGAATGTGCGACGACCGGTTTTTTCCTTGCTTGGATTGTTCAAGGCGCGGTCAAGGTCTTTAAGCAGGTCCCGGTCCAACTTCATGCACGTGAGATCGATCACTGCATAATTTAGCCCCAAGGAGGCAATATCCGCAAGTTCATTGAGTAGGGAGAAAGGCATCTCCGGCAGAGCCAGGGTCGCCCCCCATCGGCGGACAAGTTCGTAGCGCTCACCTTTGGGACTGACAAACGGCTGCTGGTATCGAAAATGTTCCGCCGCAAGTCGAGAGGTAAAAAGCGGCATGCGGCCGAAAACCGTCAGGCCTGGGGCCGCGCCTGTTTTTCCGCCCTGTCGCCGACAAATCGCCGCAAGCGTTGTCCGATCGGTCTCCACGGCGATCTGCGCATGACCGATGCTGTTTTCCTGCAAAGTAACCAGGGCGGCTGAGTTGAGTACATTCAGCGTGTGATCCCCGAAAAGACTGATCTTTGCATCCCCGGGGAAAAATAACGTTTGTCCAAGATGACCGAGTTGCCAGGCTGCAAAGCCCAAATCAGTAAGAGCGACAAGCGCCTGCCGATAAAAATCGACATCCTCTTCGAGAATGATCGGCGGCAGGGCCCAGATCAACCGACGGGTCCATGCGTTCAGTTTGCGCGCCAGTTGCCGGCTTTGTGTAAAGGTTTCCCGGCTCAAGGTGACCAGTACACGGTCGGGCTGAAAAGGCAAGCGCTGCTGCAGGCCATGCAGGTCGTCAAGTTTGAGCCACAGGCCAAGGGGGCCTGGTTTCTGCCGGGGCCGCCTGGAACTCGCGGATTTTGATTCTTGCAAAGCCTTAAGCACGGTAGCCACCCGGTCCCGATCCGGCAGGCGGGCGATTGTTTTCCGAAAGGGCAGCGGGTCGACCAGGCGCTCTCTGCGTTCAAGCGCCCTCCCCTCCTTGGTATCAACCAGGTAGGCGGCATCGCCGCTTTGCGCGTCATGCGGCGTATCGATCATCACCATGGCCCCGGCGGACGCCGAGGAGACCTGCCGCGTTCCGACATAGAGCGTTTTCAAGGTAAAGGAAAAACGTTCGCCGGTCTTTTCGTGATGGATTCGCAGCCGGTCACCGACTTGAATTCCGGACTTGATGCGGAACCGAGGTCGCCCCTCCTTAATGCGTTCAATCTTGCCCAGGAAAATACCGATATTGCCGGAATGATGCGGAGTCAACGCATCCGCCGGGTTGGTATGCTTAAAATAACCGGCCGTGCTGCGCCGGCCCATGGATTGGTCAAGAAATTCCCTGGCCTTTGCCAGGGCCTCACGATCGCCCGGTTCGGCGTCAAGCATGGTCCGATAGGCTCTCACCACGGAGCCAACATACTGGGTGTTGCGCAGCCGGCCTTCGATCTTGAGCGACGTGACACCGGCCCGGGCCAGATCCGGAATGAGATCAATGGCGCAGAGATCGTTCATTGAAAAAAAATAGCCGCCACTTTTTTTGTCTTCCTTGCCCCTACCCTTTTCCTGCCAAGTATAACGCCGGCGGCATGGCTGGACGCAGTAACCCCTCAGGCCGCTCTTGCCGCCCAGGGAACTGCTGAAAAGGCACAACCCCGAATAGCTGAAACAAAGGGCGCCATGCACAAACACCTCAAGTTCCACATCAGATTTTTTGTGGATGGCGGCAATCTCGCGCAGAGTAAGTTCCCGGGCAAGCACCACCCGCGCAAAGCCCATGTCGGCAAATTTTCTAATAGCCAGGGAATTATGGGCCAGGAGCAAGGTGCTGGCATGCAGTCGCAGTTCAGGGAAATAGGTTTTGGCCAGGTGGTAGACTCCGAGATCCTGGATGATCAGAGCATCGGGCCGTAAAGCCGCAAGGCGGGCCAGCGTTTCCACGGTGAGTGGCAACTCCTCTTCTTTGACCAGACTGTTCATAGCCACATAAAGTTTGATTCCCCGGCCCTGGGCATAGTCGATCATGGCGGCGATTTCGGCCCAGGTGAAGTCACGGCTCAAGGCCCTGGCGTTTAAAGTCGGCGCGCCGACATAAACGGCATCGGCGCCAGCCTCCACCGCCGCCTCAAAAGCAGCCAGGGTGCCGGCTGGCGCCAGAAGTTCCATTTTCTTTAATACGGGTGCATTCATGTTCCGGTCGATTACCATCGTTGCCTTCATATCCTGGTCAATCTGACCGATTTACGTTGGATAGTTTTCTGCCAGTCAGTGCGGCGGAACAGATGGATGAGCAGCACGCCTGCCCCGAATCCCCCGACATGGGCCCAAAAGGCGATACCGCCCTGCGCGTTGCCGATAGTGGCAAGACTGGCGGAGCCCTGCAGAAACTGCATGAAGAACCAGAACCCGAGAAAAAAGTACGCCGGCAGTTCAATTGTGTAGAAAAGGATAAATATGGGTATCAAAGTCAGAACCCTGGCGCGTGGATAGGTTAAAAAATAGGCGCCGAGTACCCCGGAAATAGCGCCGGAAGCCCCAATCAGCGGAACCTGGGACCCAGGTCCCGCCGCAGCCTGCGCAAACACCGAGATTACACCGCACAAAAGATAGAAAAACAGATACCGGCCATGCCCCATGCAGTCTTCGACATTATCGCCGAAAATCCAGAGCATCCACATATTGGAGACCAGATGCAGAATGCCGCCATGCAGGAACATGGAGCTGAAAACCGGCAGAAAGATCTTAATGTTCAGCCAGTTTTCAGCAAACCCACTCATGAAGCGACCTGGCACAAAACCAAGCGCAAAAACCAACCGCTCAAAGTCCTGTCCCGCTTCCAGTTCCATTAAAAAAAACAGAAAGTTTACCGCGATCAATCCGATGTTGACCACGGGAAAGGTGTTGGATGGAATGTCGTCCTTGAGAGGAAACATGTGTTATTCCTGGAGGGATGTATCGGATAACCCGGCTGGATGTGGAGTTTCAAACCAGCGACAGGGTCATGGGCAGCATGGAATACGGTTTGGTAATGGGCAAAGGCAGGATTATGTAAAAATTGTTCCCCTCCTCTGTTGGCTCATAGCCTACCCGGCCACCATGCATCTCAATAACATGCTTGATAAATGAAAGGCCATGCCCGGTGCCGGGTTGTCTTTGGCTGTTACTACAGCGTCCGCCCTCGGTGAACAGAATCTCTCTGTCGGAAACACATAGGTGGGGGCCGGTGGAAAACACATTGAATTTGATGCCGTCCTGACCAGGGCCGAAAAAATCAAACAATAATTCACGGCCATAGGCCACGGTCTTCCGAGGCAGACCCTGGTAGTCAATAATGGTTTCGGCGTACTTGGCGGCATTGGAAAAGAAATTGGCATAGACCTGGGCCAAAAGACCTACATCAACCATGATGGGGAATTCGACACTGGTCATGTCCGTTGGCCGCAGGACAGTGATCCCTGTGGCCTGCAGACGCTTCTGATACTGTTCGAGCTGCGGCTCGATAATCTCCTTTTCCAGAAAACAACGTTTGGGCTGCAGCACCAGATGGCCCTTTTCAAAATGTTCCCGGCGGAACAGGCTCTCCAGAAACAGGCTCACATTGGCATGGTGTTTCTGAATTTCCCGGTGATAGCCGGCAAGGTCCGTCCGCATGGCAACAACCCTTTCGATTATCCCGTTGCATTCGTCCGAGGCAGCACCGCTACTCACCATGATGCTGCGCATCATCTTTTCAAGCCCTTCCATCTCCACGATCTTTTTTTTCAACTGATTAAAAAGATGGCGAAAATACATGTTTGGGATGATGACATTATGTTCGATATCCATCACCAGGCTGTTGATAAATTTCAAGTGACGGATGTTCTGCAATGCAACGAGACGGTTGTGGAGCCTAAAACCTATTCGGTTTGTATACTTGGTAAGAAAGAACTGTTCCTGGGGAGTGAGTTCGGTAGTGGCAAAGATTTCGAACATCCCCATGATCCGGCTTTTCTCCTGCACCAACGACGGGGCAGGAAACTCAGCTGCCGCCTCTGCTTCGGCAGCAGGGTTGGGTGGCGGCTTCCGATAAATGGGCACGATATAGGAAACCTGCGTCAAGTACGGCTCATCAGCCAGGTAGATCCCGGTCGGCACCGGTCTTTTATCGGTAATGATCCCTTCCCTGCTGTTGCAGACCAGTCGCAGATTTTTCTCCTCATCATCCAGGAGGTAGAGCGCGGTTTCCACAGCCATGTATTCAAGGGGCACGGCCACACAGATACGGTAAAGATCCTGCAGGCTGTCGTATTCCTGGGCCAGGTCAAAAAAACATTTCAATAAGTTGTTCTGAGTCTGCGAAAAATTATAGCGCTCATAGTTTTCCGTTTTTTCCCTGACCCGCTTCCGGATGTGTTCCAGATCGGGTCGAATCTCTTCCGCACTCATGTCGGTTATCCTCAGGAAAGGAATTCGAGCACCACTTCGTCTTTGGCGGCATTGTCGGCCAACAGCACATGGATGTGTTCGTTCGATCCGATGTTGATTTCCATGCCGGTAAAATCGGGCTGGATCGGCAATTCCCGGCCACCGCGGTCCACCAGCGCCGCCAGTTGGATCAGGCCGGGCCGGCCGAAATCCATAACCGCATCAAGGGCTGCTCGAATGGTCCGACCGGTAAAAATCACGTCATCCACCAGGACAATCGTTTTATTTTCAAGAGGAAACGAGATGTCGGTTTTTTTGACAATGGGATTCTGGGAGAGCCGGCTCCAGTCATCCCTATAGAGCGTAATATCAAGACTGCCGATCGGCAGCGTGACCTTCTCCCGATCCTGGATGGTCTGCTGGATGCGCTTGGCCAGGAATACGCCGCCGGTATGGATCCCGATGATTGCCAGATCTTCGACTTTTGGGTTTTTCTCAACAATCTGCAGAGCGATGCGCGACAGCGACCTTTCAATATCCTGGGCATTCATGATTATTTTTTTGCGTGCGGCCATCTTCGTTATCTGCCTCCCTTGTTTGTTCTCTGCAAGAATTAGTATGAACCGTAACCTGAAAGTGACTCCGGGACGATCTATTTCCAGAAATAATCGATCCCCCGGGCATCAACCAGGTTGATCGCCTCGGGATATGCCTCGCATTCAGCCGCAAAAACTCTGGCCGCAATGTCCTCCGGGGAATCGCGGTCAGTAATTGCCACGCATTTCTGCACAACAATCGGCCCCTCGTCGTAAACCTCATTGGCAAAATGGACCGTACAACCGCTCACCTTCACGCCCCTTGCCTTGACCGCACGGTGGACACGCATCCCGTAGAAGCCGTCCCCGCAGAAGGCGGGAATCAGCGAGGGATGTATGTTGAGCACGTTTTTGCGCAGAGCAGCGGGTGGTTCGTAAAGCTTCAAATAGCCGGCAAGACAGACGCAGTCGATCGGATAACTTTTCAAAATATTGTTGATTGCCGCACTGTCCTTGGCATGAAAGGCCGGATAGCCATAGTTCCGGGCCTTGGTCAACCCCAAGGCGTCGGCAACATTGGAGAGAACCACCTCTATCCGGGCGTTCAGTGTGCCGTTCATGATCCGCGTCTGGAAATTATCCAGAGTTCTGCCGCTGCCGGAAAGCAGCACTGCCAGTCGCAACATGCTTACTCTCCTGAGAAATGAGGGTTCGTCCGCACATCGACCTTGGTGAGCCAGGCGGCTATGGCCGTATCATAGGTGGAAGTCAGCTGAAACACCTTGACCGCCAGGCGGAAACGGGTAACAAGCGTGGTGTTGCCGGTCTGCCGGATTTCGGTCAGCACCTGAGGATAATCAGCCGGGTCGACAATGACCGTGATGTCCTGGAAATTTTTGGCGGCGGCCCGCAGCATGGTGGGACCGCCGATGTCGATATTTTCAATGGCATTGGCCAGCGAGCAGTTGGGATCGGCGGTCGCCTTATCAAAGGCGTACAGATTCACGGCAATCAAATCGATGGGTTGCAGGCCGTGGGCCGCCATCTGTTTCTGATGCTCCGGGTTGGCCCGTTGCGCCAGGATGCCGCCATGCACCTTGGGATGCAGCGTTTTCACCCGGCCGTCCAGCATCTCCGGAAATCCGGTGAACTCGGCGACATCCTTGACCGCAATGCCGTGGTCCCGTAATTTTTTAGCGGTGCCGCCGGTGGAGAGAATTTCAATGCCAAGGCCGTCCAATTCCTTGGCAAAATTTTCGATTCCGGTTTTATCGGTCAGACTGATCAGGGCTCTGGAAATTTTCTGCATTACTAATTCTCCTTGATTTCTTGATAACCGTATAGTTTCTTTTGTGATTTAAACATGTTATTCAGACCTGGCCTTGCGGGTGAAACTCCGAATCTGCCGTCGATCCCGTTTGTTTGGCCGGTGCACCGGCCCGTAGATAAGAGTGGCGGCCCGCTGCAGGAAAAGTTCTTCCTTATTTTTCTCTCTGGCCGCGATACTTTCCGGAGTTTCCTCGTAAAGTTCTCTGGCAACCGTGGCCGGCCCACGTTTTTCAGACAGACCACGGACGATCACCACAAATTCCAGAACCCCGCGTCGAATCGTAAGTTCGTCGCCGAGCTGTATCGATCGGGCCGGCTTGACGCGGGAGGCATTGACATGCACCAGGCCGCCGGTCACGGCCTCCGCGGCCATGGACCTGGTCTTGAAAAAACGGGCGGCCCACAGCCATTTGTCAATCCGTACCTTTTCCTCCTCGCCCATCACCCTCTCCCTGGCCAGGACATTTTCAACGGCCGTTGTCGCCACTGAAAAATCAAGGAAACAAGCCCGGCCAAACGCTACATTTTTTTTCATTGATTAATCTTTACTCAAACAGAACTTGTCCTGCCACTGAAAAATGCGGCAACCGCCACCAGAGACGAAGGAGCTGTTCAAGTGCGGATATTTTTTTCAATTTTGGTTGGAAGCCATCCCGGTTATCTGCTATGTTGCACCTGAATTAGTGACTGATCTGATTTCTATTAAATTCGTATGAGTTGGAGGTAAAATGGGAACGAATAATCTCGTTTTTCTGGAGGTCATCGAGTGGTTTGATGAGTCGGGTCGAGAAATCGCGCATCGCATCCCGGAACAGGGTTCCGGCGAGATAAAGTTCGGTGCCCAGCTCATTGTGCGGGATACGCAGGCCGGGGTGTTTTTTTATAAAGGCAAGGCCTGCGAAGCATTCGGGCCGGGCCGGCATACCCTGAAAACGGCAAATATCCCGGTACTCACCAAGATCGCCGCGCTGCCCTGGGCCATGCACAGCCCGCTGCGCGCCGAGGTTTATTTCGTCAACCTCAAGGTCTTTTCAAACCTGAAATGGGGAACCAGCGATCCGGTGGCCTTCAAGGATTCGGAACTTGGCCTCATTCGGTTACGTGCCTACGGCGTCTTCAATATTCAGGTGGTCCAGCCGATCCTCTTTGTCAACACCCTAGTGGGTACCATGGGCCGGTTTACCGCCAACGAAATCGAGGAATATCTAAAACAGGTTATTGTCTCCCGGTTCAACGATCATCTGGGCGAACATCTGGACAGCATTATCAACCTGCCCGGCCGCTATGACGAACTGGCCGACGGTCTGCAGAAACGCCTGGCTGAGGATTTTAGCCATTTCGGGCTGAGACTGCATCAACTCTATATCTCGTCGATCACCCCGCCCGCCGAAGTACAGCAGGCCATCGACGACAAGAGTCGTCTCGGGGTGTTTGACGATCTGGACAAACTCATCAAGCTGAAGGCGGCCTCGGCTATTGAAAAGGCGGCTGAAAATCCCGGCGATGCCGGCAGTGGTCTCGGCATGGGCCTGGGTTTCATGATGCCCGCCATGTTCGCCCAGAGTCTGAAACCGGAGGCCAACGGTGTCGCGCCGCCCGCCACGCCATGCTCGGCCTGCCAGAAGTCCATCCCGGCTGATGCCCGATTCTGTCCCTACTGCGGACACCAGCGGGTCATATTCAGGCAATGCCTGCGTTGCGGCGAAAACATCGCGGTCGACGCTCGATTTTGTGCCAGCTGCGGACAAGCAGCCGATGTCAGGCCGGAGCCCAAACTCTGCCCGAAATGCCGCACGGAAAATCTGCCCGACGCCGTGTTCTGCAACCAGTGCGGTGAACCGGTCAAGTAAATAAAAATAATATGCCGATCCGTCTTGAACAGGAGTGCCCGCAGTGCGCCGCCCCTCTTGAACTGGAGGAAACAGACCGTCTGCTGCCCTGTACCTACTGCGGGGTTGACAGTTATCTTGCCAATCCGGAAAACTGCCGGATGGTTTTGCCTGCCAAGACGCAGGTAGCCGATGCCGTTTATGCCCCGTACATGCATTTTAAGGGGGTGGTCTACACATGCGATGAGAGTGCCGTGAACTTTCGCATGTCCGAAACCACCCGTTTGGGCTCTCCCCTGCCCTTCCTGCCCGTTTCCTTGGGTCTGCGGCCCCAGACCATGAAAATGCGCTTCCTGACCTCGAGCCAGGGCGGCATGGCATTAAAGAACACCCTGAACTGGGAGTCCATGTCCGCCAGCCTGGCCGGCGGCCAGCAGCTGTCCAGAACGGTTCCGCTGCATCAGGCATATATCGGCGAGGTGCTCAACACCATCTACCTGCCGCTGTCGATCAGAGACGGTGCCTTGTACGATGAGGTGCTCGATCGTCCCGTGGCCGAACTGCCTGCGGGGCAGGACGACATCTTTGCTTCACATGTCGATGCCGGACCGGGTTGGCAGCCGCATTTTCTGGCCAGTCTCTGCCCAAACTGCGGCTGGAAGCTGCAGGGCAGCCGGGATAGCGTCGTCCTCTTCTGCCACAACTGCACGACTGCCTGGGCCACGGCAAACAACCGCTTCTCGCCGGTAGCCTTTGCAGTACAGCCCGGCGACAGAGAAAAGGATTTTTTTCTGCCGTTCTGGCGCATTCCAACGACAATGACCGCCGGCATCGATATCCGTTCCTTTGCCGATTTCCTGCGGCTCACCAACCAGCCGCTGACCATCCGGCCGGAGTGGGAAGATCAGGCCATGCACTTCCAGGTGCCGGCCTTCAAAATCAGGCCAGAGTCTTTTTTGCGGCTTGCCACCCAGACAACCATTTCACAGAATCGGTTTTCACCGAGTCAGGACAATTTGGCCGACAAAAAAATCCATGCCGTCACCCTGCCGCAGAGCGAGGCAGTTCAGGCATTGAAGGTCATTCTGGCCCATTCCACACTTGCCAAAAAAAATGTTTTCCCTCATCTTGCCGAGAGCCGTGTTGTTGCTCAATCCGGGACCCTGGTTCTTCTGCCGTTCGGCTCGACAAGCCACGAATTTGTTCAGGGGAACACCGGCATTGCAGTGAACAAAAAAAACTTGGAGTTCGGCCGCACCCTTTAATCCATCGGAGCAAACAGGCCGAAAACTGGTAAGCTCATAAGTTGAAAAACACTAGCCTAGTCGTTTAGTTTCTTCAATAAATCGGCTTGACAAAAGGGTTGATCCATATCAATGATACCCGTGAGTTTCCTGGCGCAACGGGAAGTTGTCCGCATATTCTCTTGGTTAGCCAGACAGTAAACGCGGCATGCATGTATTGCCGTGGATTGCTCATTAACATGAAATCAGGCTTGCCGTGCCGCCACGTCTTGTATATCGCATAGTTTTTTTTATACTCTTCTTCTGTCTGTTCAGCTTTGCGGGTGGCAGCAGCCTGGCCGCCGGCACTGACCCGAAACCGTTTTTTTTCTATTATAACCCCGATGCCTCGCAGAGCAATCTTGTTCGGCTGAAGCAGGAGATGGACCATCTCCTTGCCAGCCAAAAAATCAAGGTTTCCTTTCAACCCTTCAACCGTCTGCTGGATTTTCACCAGCAGGTCCAGAGCGTTAAACCGATTTTTTTCTTTCTTCCTCACTGGTATCTGCAGAAATACGGTCAACAGCTGAAATTGCAGCCACTTCTCACGCCCGTGCGGGCGGGACAGTCTTCCTACCGAAAAATTCTGCTGGTTGCCAAGAACGCGGATACAGCCATCGGACCGGCCCTCAAGAATCAATCACTGGCCATGACAACCATGGGCCCGGACGAGGAAGCGATCCTTGATGCGGTACTTTTTGCATCACACGGCATTAAGGCCGCCGAAATCAATATCGTGGATGTGCCAAAGGATGTCGATGCCCTTTTTGCCCTGGCGCTCGGCCAGGTTAACATGGCGCTGGTTACAAGAAATACCCTTGAAACACTGACTATAATCAACCCAAGGCTCGTTGAAGGTGTCAAACCGGTCATGGAAACCATACCGCTGCCCATGCCGGTGCTCTGTGCCGTGAAAGAGGGTGTTTCGGCCGATTTTATCAAAATTTTTGTCGACATTTTCAAACATGCCGATGCAGCGACACAAAAAGAACAATACATGGAGATACTGCAGATAGATGGCTGGAAAGAAGTTACCCCTAATTAATTTGCTGCTGGCTCTGCTGGTTCTGCTCTGCGGGACGCAAGGCCGGGCGGCAACAACCGCTTCGGATGCGCCGTTGGTCGTCATCCTGATCAGCGATCTGGAAGAGGCTTACACCGCGCCGGTCGCCGTGTTCTCCGAGCAAATCGGCATGCCCACGGCACACTTCAATCTGATGGGTGATATCGACCGCGCTCCGGCACTCATGGCCGAGATACTTGCGAAAAAGCCGGCCCTTATTTTCGCGCTGGGCGCCAAGGCCGCCTATGTTGCCAAGGTGTGGACCAAGGATCATCCCGACATCCCGGTCATTTTCGCCATGGTTGTTAACTGGGAACGATATAATCTGCTGGCGGGACAGAACAATATCGCCGGCATTGCCAGTGATGTAGATCCGGGAACCCAACTGGCCAACATTCTGCTGGTGTCCTCGAAAATAAAGCGCATAGGGGTCGTCTACAACTCGGAATATTCCGAAACGATCATGGACAAAACCAGGAAGGCGGCGCAGGTTCTCGGCATAGATCTGCTGGAGGAACCCATTGCCAGGCCCCAGGAGTTTCAGCGGGCTTTTAAGAGAATGATCGACCGTATCGACGGATTCATCATGCTGGCCGATCCGGTGCTTTTCACGCTGGAGAATGTTGCCTGGCTTGAAAAGCGCTGTATCCGTGAACGACTTGTCTGTGCAGGTCCTTCCGAAAATATAGCAAGACTTGGCATCCTGTTGAGTGTTAACCCGGATAATGCCAACATCGGCGCTCAGGCCGCATCAGTGGCCAAGAGCATCCTGTCGAAGAAAACCGAACCGGGCCGGATCGGCGTGATGCCGCCCTTGGGCACCCGCCTTTTTCTCAATCTGAAGACCGCCAGCCAGATCGGTCTGGCCATTGACCAGACCGTCGTCGATCTGGCCAGTGACGTTATTAATTGAGATGCAGGAGCACGTTACCACCACACACGACAGATCGATTGAACGTGCCGGCTTTTTCCGCTGGCGGCCTTCTATTCTTGTTCTGCTTATTCTGATGAATCTCATGCTCATCGGTCTGCTGATTCCCGCGGTCAGCGGTCTGCTTTTTTATAGGGAAGCCGAGTTCCGTGATGCCCAGCTCAACAGGAACATCCGAGCGTTGCGTCAGAGTTTGGAAAATCGCAGTATTTCTCTTGTCCGCAGCATGTCGCTCAGCGCGGCAGAGGCCATTGCCGGCTTTGATTACACCTTTCTCAACAACCTTACCCAACAGGTGACGGCAAGTGATCAGGATATTGTTTATTGCCTGGTGATGGATACGAACCGCAAGGCCATCGTTCACAGTGATCCCCTGAAAGTAGGAAGTCTCCTGGACAGCGGCATGGACCTGGCCATGGCAGACAGAATGGGCAAGGAAATTGCCGCGGTAGCTTCACGGGATACTGTCAACAATCCGACGATCATCCTGCAGGATGGCTGGGCTGAGACCGGCAATGGTACAGTCCCGATCCTGGAAGCCTCTGTGCCCGTATATAACGGCGCCCAACTGTTCGGGTTGTTGCGTTGTTCTTTTTCCCTTGTCCGCCTGAATGACGAAATAAACCTGGCCAAGGTCGAGTGGGCTGAAAAATTGCGACAGCAGAAAATATTCGTTGTCTCGCTGACCGTTGTCTTCCTGCTTACGGGGTCTGTTATTGCAACGTTTTTCACCCGCACCTTTGTCAGATCCGTCCGCACGCTCAAGGAGGGCGTCGGGCTCGTTTCGGGCGGCGATCTGCAACACAGCCTGCAGTACGATGGCATGATCTGTCAGGAGTTCATTGATCTGGCGGCATCATTCAACAATATGACCGGCCGACTCCGGGAATCCTACCAACAACTCGACGAATACAGCAGATCCCTCGAACAGAAGGTTGCCGAGCGGACCAGGGAATTGAAAGAAACCCAGAATAAGCTGCTGCAGCAGGCCCACGAAGCCGGCATGGCGGAAATGGCCGTCGGCATCCTGCACAACATTGGTAATGCCATCACCCCGGCCAAGGTCAGCACGGCCATGCTCATCAAAAGACTGCGTTCCAGTTCGATCCGCACCAAACTGCCCGCGGCCACCCAGCAGATCGCCCAGGCCTTGGCAGGCGACACCACCCTGTCTGCCAATGAAAAAAAACGTCTACTGGATATTTTGGAGTTGCTTCCGGCGGGCATCAGGAACGAATATGACAAGATTATCGACGAGATTCAGCAGTTGCGGGACAAGCATGAGCATATCGAAAACATCATCAGTCTGCAGCTGCGTTATGCCCGCCTGCACGGCGACACCCAGGACGTTGCTGTCAATGCCATTATTGATGACGCACTGAATATCATGCGGGAGTTTATTGAAAAAAGAAAGGTTACGGTGGTCAGGGAGTATGCCGCCGTGCCGGCGGTTCATATCGAACAGACAAAACTGATCCAGGTTCTGGTCAACCTGATCAAAAACGGCTGCGAGGCCATGGGACAGGACCAGGCTGCTGAACGAATCTTGACGATTACAACATTTCTGGAAAAAGGAGAACATGACCATGTCTGTGTCGCGGTGCATGATACCGGTGTCGGGTTCCCGGAGGAAGATAAGGACAAATTGTTTCAATTCGGGTATACGACTAAATCCAGTGGCTCAGGTTTCGGGCTCCATTCCTGCGCCAATTTTCTTATCGCCAACAACGCCACCATAACCGCCCATAGTGATGGCGCAAACAGGGGCGCCGAGTTTGTTGTTCGCCTGGCGGCCGCCTGACAGTCGTCATGCGGCCGAGCAAACAGGAAATATTTTAATTCAAGCTGGTTCGGGGATGATATGTCTTTTAACAACCGTATTCTGATCATTGATGATGAACGCGCCATACAGGAAGTGTATCGGGAGGTGCTTTCGAGTAATGACCTTGCGACAGAAGGGTCTTCCTCCGAGTTGGACAACCTGCTCGACGGCGTTACCTCAAAAAACAATGCCGCCGCGGTTGAGGAGCTTCGCAACTTTGTCGTGACAACGGCGTCGCAGGGCGAGGAAGGCTTGCGGAAGGTACAGGAGGCTAAGGAAAACGGCGCACCGTTTGCCATGGCTTTTATTGATATGCGCATGCCGCCAGGCTGGGATGGCATCAAGACAACCAGGGAAATTCATATGGTTGACCCGGACCTCCAGATTGTCATTGTCACGGCCTTCTCAGATGCCCCGGTTTCGGAAATCGTCACAAAAGTCGGGTTTACCGATCGGCTTCTCTACCTCAAGAAACCGTTTGATAGCGAAGAAATTCTGCAACTGGCCGATTCGTTGACCACCCGATGGAATCTGGAAATGAAGGTCCGGAGCTTCATCACTATCCTGGAAGGCATCGTCGGCAGTCTCGCCGACCTGAAATTCACTGGAGACGACGATGAGTTGCGACCATTTTTGCTAAAAATCCTCGGCCAACTCTGTATATTTCTGGACACGGAAGACGTTTTTCTGGCAAAGATTCAGGATGACAAAATCGACTTCCGGGTCGGCCTCGGCAAATTCTCGAACGGCCTTACCGTCCAGCCGGCGTTCCAGGCCATTGTGAAAAGAGTGATGGCCTGCAATCGGGTCGAGGACGTCTTCCGTCTGAATGAATATCTTGTCGTGCCGATCATTTTGCGCAGTTGTAAAAATATCGTGGTGGGCATTCTGCCGGAACGCGGGATTGAAGGAGTGGACAGGCTGCTACAGGTTCTGGCGGAGAATGCCGCCATTATTTTTGACCAAGGCACCGAAATGGCGCAACTGCGCCAGGAAGTGCTGGCGTTGAAGTTGCGCGAAGAGGCATTGCGACGCCAGCTCCAGGCTGCCAAAGCGAACAACTGAGCCTGACTCCTCATGAAAAACAGAAGACTCCTCATCATCGACGACGACCAGGGAATCTGGAAGGCATACCAAGACGTTTTGGTCCGGGAGCAGGAAGACAAACATTCCCCGGCCGTGAAAATCGCCTCCCTCCTCCGGCGAAATGGTTCTGTCGAACAAGATGATTTTTCTATAGATTTTCAGTTGTCTTTTGCCGCCCAGGGTCAGGATGGTTATGCACTGCTGCGTGAATCTCTGAGAGAATCTAGCCCGTTCGCCGTCGCCTTCATCGATATCCGCATGCCACCCGGCTGGGATGGCATGGAGACAGCGGTCCGCCTCCGGCAGCTTGATCCCAACCTCGAACTTGTCATCGTCACTGCGTATGGCGATCGTTCACCCGAGGAAATTGTCAGAGCCTTGGGCTCTGCCGACAAGTTGCTCTACCTGCGCAAGCCGTTCGATCCTGACGAACTTGCCCAGATCGCCCTGTCGCTCACGGAAAAATGGAATCTGGCCCGGCAGGAGGAATTGCAGCGGCTGGAAATTCAGGCGGTGTTAACAACCACGCCTGCCGCGATCTTTACGGTGAATGAACAGAATATCATCACCTCCTGGAATCCGGCCGCGGAAAGAATAACCGGCTACCTCGCAGACGAAATCGTCGGCAAGGTCTGCCCGTTTGGCAGCCTTTCGCCGGAGGGCGGCTGCCAGGCGTGCCTGCTTTACTGTTCGGATAAATCCATCATGGACAATCGGGAGATAACTATCGTCGACAAAAAGGGCGTGGCGCGCACCATACTGATGAGCGGCTCCGTTATCAGCGATCATGAGGGGCGATTTGTCAAGGCGGTGGAAAGCTTCTGGGATATCACCGAGCGCAAAAAGAGCGAAGAGGAGCGACTCCGCCTGGAAGAGCAGAACCGGCAAAGTCAGAAGATGGAGGCCCTGGGAACCCTGGCCGGCGGGATTGCCCACGATCTCAACAATATTCTGACCCCGATCATGGGATATACGCACCTTTGTCTGATGCGCGGCAATCTGGAACCAACAACGCGGGAGAATCTGCAGATCATTGATAAAAGTGCACTTCGGGCGGCGGAGCTGTTGAGCCAGATTCTCGCCTTCAGCCGCAAGCAGGTCCTTACCCTGAAGCCGACTAATCTGAACGGGATCATTCATAATTTTTCCAAAATGCTTAAGCGGCTTATCCGGGAGAATATCGACCTGACCATCGATCTGGAAAACCAGTTATGGACCCTTGATGCGGACAGCAGCAGGATTGAGCAGATTCTGATTAATCTGGTGGTGAATGCCCGGGATGCAATCCCCGAACACGGCAATCTCCTCATCCAGACCAGAAACGAGACAGTTGCCGAAAACACGCTTTACGATATGGAACATCGTCCCATGAATGGCGATTTCGTGGTGCTGACGGTCAAGGACGACGGCACGGGCATGGATCGGGCAACGCGGGAAAAGGCATTTGATCCTTTTTTCACGACCAAAGAGTCTGGCCGGGGGACAGGCATCGGTCTGTCAACCGTGTATGGGATCGTCCGTCAACACAACGGCCATATACTCTGCGACAGCACACCTGGCAACGGAACCTCATTTCACATCTATCTTCCCCGGGTCTACGCGAAACAGGTCGAACAGCAGGATCAACCGCCTGATCCGGTAAAAGGGGGCCATGAGACTATCCTGGTTGCCGAGGACAGTCCGGATGTGCGGCGAGCCGCCACCTCCGCTCTGCGTCATTTCGGCTATACGACATTGGAGGCGGCGAACGGGGCAGCGGCGCTTGACCTTGTCTCAGTCTCAAAAAACAAGAAAATCGATCTGCTGCTGACCGATGTCATTATGCCCGGCCTGGGAGGCAAGGCCCTGGCTGAAACGCTCCGCCTTGGAAACCCTTTGCTGCCCGTGGTTTTCATGAGTGGGCACACCTATGATTTGAATCCGCATGATCTCTTAAAAGACAATCGCACCAGATTTATTTCAAAGCCGTTTTCGCCTCGGGATGTGGCGAATGTGGTGCGGGAGTTGCTCGATGCATGTAATAACGATGGGGGGAGGGATGATGAAAAAGACAGCGGTTGTATTTCTGATGACGGGGCTGCTGGCAGTCCCAGCGACAAAGGCCCTGGCGTCCGCGGAGGAGGAGAAGCAACAGGCGGTTGAGAAGATGTTCTCATCGCCCTATTCCGAGGAAATGTATTACCGGACCGACCGGCTGCTGCTCACCGCCACCGGCAGTCTGAAACCGGTGCACCGCGCCCCTTCGGTGGCCAGCGTGATTACCGCGGCGGAAATCGAGAAACTGGGGGCAACCACCCTGGACGAAGTGCTGGAGACCATTCCCGGCCTCCATGTGTCGCCGTCGACGGTGGTCGCCGGCACGCCGGTCTATTCCATACGCGGCATCCTTACGGCCCTCAACCCCCATGTCCTGCTGCTGATCAACGGCGTACGGACCAATGTCGCCTACTATGGCGGCCGGCCCTCTTTCCTGCGTATTCCGGTCACCGCCATCTCGCGCATCGAGGTCATCCGCGGCCCCGGCTCGGCGCTACACGGCGCCGACGCTTTTGCCGGCACGGTCAACGTCATTACCAAGGATGGCCAGGAGATCGACGGCACCCATGCCGGTGCCCGTTACGGTTCGTTCGATTCCTTTGACACCTGGCTGCAGCATGGCGGCACCTATGACGGTTGGGATGTCTCCCTGACCCTTGACTACCAGAAAAGCGACGGGGACAAGGACAGGGTCATCGATACTGATTTGCAGACCTTGTTTGATCCCAATGTCTCGCTGGCGCCCGGCCCCCTCGGGACGAATTATGAGATAGCCAATATTCACCTTGGTCTGATCCGAGACGACTGGACTTTCCGGCTTTGGGGATGGGAGAAGAACAACTCCGGCGGCTATGCCGGCGCGACCCAGGTCCTGGCTCCCGGCAATAATCTTAACAGCCGGCAACTGATCACCGAACTCGAATACAGCAACAAGGATTTGTTGAACCGCGACCTGGAAATAAACGGCCGGCTCAGCTTTTTGTACGGCTACGAAGATGCCTTTACGGAACTCTTTCCAGCCGGGGCTATTCTGCCCATCGGCACGGACGGCAACCTGTTTTCTGCCGTTCCATGGAGACCTATGATTTTTTCGGATGGGGTCTTTGGAAATCCCCAGAAGACGGACAAACACTATGCAATCGATCTGTTTGGCAACTACCAAGGGATTGCCTCCCATGCCCTCCGCCTGGGAACCGGCCTGCAGTTTTTTGAAGAGGATACCGACGAGTACAAGAACTTCGGCCCCGGAACCCCACTTGAGGGTCTTGTCCTCCCCGCCTTTTCCGTTGTGGACGGCACGCTGACCCATGTTTCGCCGGCCGATGCCTACATGAGTAAACAGGATCGTCATCTCTGGTATGTCTCTCTGCAGGACGAATGGGCCTTTGCCAAAAACTGGGAGCTGACCGCCGGGGTCCGGTATGACCGGTATTCCGATTTCGGCAACACAATCAACCCGCGCCTGGCGCTGGTCTGGGAGGCCCGCTACGACCTGGTGACCAAGCTGCTCTACGGCCAGGCCTTCCGGCCGCCGTCGTTCAACGACCTCTACACCCAGAACAACCCGATCAACCGAGGAAACAAGAGTCTTGATCCGGAGACGATCAAGGTTCTTGAACTGGTCTTTGATTATCAGCCGACCGCGAATCTCCATACTGTTCTGAATCTTTATCAGTACAAGATTAACGACCTTATCGACCTGGTGGCGGATGACCCAGCCGGCAGCATGAAAACCGCCCAGAATGCCAAGGACCAGGAAGGCCGCGGTTTTGAACTGGAGGCGCAATGGGATATAACGGATACCCTTCGCCTGCAGGGGAATTTCGCATTGCAGCGTTCCCGGGACAGTCTCACCAAAGCCCTGGTGTCGGATGCGCCCACCAAACAGGTTTCGGCCAATCTGCAGTGGAACTTCCTGCCGGACTGGTATGCGACCGGCCTGGTCACCTGGGTGAGTGACCGGAAACGGGCTGTTGGCGATGCCCGCAAGGAAATTGACGACTACACGAAAACGGATCTTGTTTTGCGCCGAAAAAACATCGCGCATTACTGGGAGGTTGCCGTGGCGGCGCGCAACCTGTTCAACGAGGATATCAGGGAGCCGAGCGCATCAGCCATCCACAATGATTTCCCGATGGAAGGCCGGAGTATCTGGGGTGAACTCCGGTTTTCCTACTGATGGGACTGCTGTCGATGCGGAAAGACTATGAATGACGACCGGACCATTGTTGAAAAACGCGATATTGTCTTTGCGTCGCGCACCGTAACTAAAATATGGGAAGAGGTCCCCTCGCCGGCCAACCCGTACCTGGCCGATTGCTGCCGGTGTCACGGCTATGATATCCTCGAGCTGGCTGCCAGCCGGAGTTTTCCGGAAACCATTTTTCTGCTGTTCCAGGGCGAACTTCCTACCCGGCCCCAGGCCGAACTTTTTGAGACACTGATGGTGGGCCTCATCAACCCCGGTCCCCGCCATCCGGCAACCCGGGCGGCCATGAATGCCGGGGTCGGCAAGACCAGTCCGGTCCATATCCTGCCCATCGGTCTTACCGTGTTGGGCGGGAGCGTAAACGGCGGCGAGGAGGTTGAGGCTGCCATGCGTTTCATCAGAAAAAATAGCGCAAACGATCCGGCCGTACTGGTTGCCGAACTGATGGACTCGGCTGGCGAGTCAGGCGATGGAGACCTCCACGTGGCCCCGGGTTTTGGCAGCCACTTCGGCGGGATTGATCCGATGCCGGCCGGGCTGGCCGATCTCTTGCTCGGGCTGCCGGGCAGCGGTAACGCCCTGGCATGGGGAAGTGATGTTGCCCGCCTGCTGGCCGACCATAATCAGGGCTGGCGAACCACCGGCATTGCCGCGGCCGTGTTCTGCGATCTCGGCTTTCTACCGCGCGTCGGGATCGGCCTTTTTCAGCTCCTCTGCGCACCCGGACTTCTGGCGCACGGAATGGAACTGTACCCGAAACCGATTCATGCCATGCCGTTTCTGGACAAGGAACATTATGTCATTGCCGAAGAAGCCAGAACGCGAAAAAGATGATACCCGGCACTGGGATGATCGCCGCGGCCGGATATTTACCAGTAAGGGCGGCTGGGTTATCGGCGAGGCGGTCTACCATCACGGATATTCCATGATGGACGACTTTATCGGCCAAGTGTCTTTTTTTCAGGTGTTGATCATGAGCGTCACCGGCCGCCTGCCGGAACGGCGGCTGGCTGACTGGGTCGAGGCAATTTTCATCTGCATGAGTTATCCGGACGCCCGGATCTGGTGCAACCAGATCGGCAGTCTGGCCGGGACCATGCGGGCCTCGTGTGTCGCCGGGGTCAGCGCCGGAATTTTGGCCACGGATTCTTATCATTATGGCCCCGGTTCGCTAATTGCCGGGGCACAATTCATTGTCGATGCATTGAAGAAAAAAAAACACGGTATGACTGCGGAGGATATCCTCCGCCAGTACCAGCGGCACCCTGACTCCAAACCGACTATCATCGGTTATGCCAGGCCGGTGGCCAGCGGCGACGAACGAATCGAGGCAATGGAACGCCTCTCAGTGCAACTGGGTTTCGAACGGGGCGAACATCTGACCCTGGCCTTTGAAATCGACGAGATCATGCGACAGAAATTCAATGAGCGGATGAATATCAACGGCTATGGCACTGCCTTTTTTTCCGACCAAGGATTTTCGGTCGAAGAGATTTATCGTTTTCTCGCCGTGGTTGCCAATTCCGGCATCCATGCCTGTTACGTTGAGGCCGCTGATTCGCCGGCCGGTTCCTTTTTTCCGCTCCGTTGCCAGGACTTGGAATATCAGGGCAAGGCAGCGCGGCCCGTGCCTGAGCGATAGTGATGTTTCCAAAAACACAATTTTGACGCAGTCAACTCGCGAACTTTCCAGAAGGAGAAGAAAGAAAACATGCAGAAAAACGTCCTTATCACCGGCGGTAATTCCGGTATCGGGTATGCCACGGCCAGATTGTTCAAGGAAAAGGGATATAGCGTAACCATTGTCGGCCGTAACCCGCAACGAGTCGAACTGGCGGCAGCCGAACTGGCGGTCAACTCCATAACTGGCGACATGGCGCTTCTCGATGACATCAAGAAGATCGCCGATTCGTTCCGTGAGGATGGTCTGGATGTCCTGGTCAATAACGCGGCAATCGCCCGCTTCATGCCATTGTTCCTGCACACAACGGCAGATTACGAAGAGTTCTTCAACACCAATATCCGCGGCCCCATGGAATTGATTAAAGGATTGCTACCGGCCCTGGAAAAACGCCAGGGAAGCGTGATCAATGTCAGTTCGGCGGTTGTCCGCCACGGCGGCCCGACCGTCAGCCTGTATGCCGCCACCAAAGGAGCGGTCGATGCCTTCACCCGCAGTCTGGCGCATGAACTGGCGCCCAGAGGCATCAGGATAAATGCGGTTTCGCCAGGGGCCATCGATACGCCGATTTTCACCAAGGTCGGACTGAGTCCGGAGGCAATCCAGGCGGTTCGCCAGCACCATGAGGCGACAATCCCCATGCACCGCTATGGCCTACCGGAGGAGGTCGCCCAAGTGATTCTTGCCCAGGCCGAGGCGACCTATGTAACCGGCGCCATCTGGAGCGTGGACGGCGGCGTCGACGCATAACAAATTCTTTGCTTGAATTTCCTCAGAGAAGATATATATTCCTGCGACAAACCAGCCGGATACCAAAAAAAATGAATAATTGTTGTTCTGCTCGCGATGCGGAGTGTTTCGCATCACGAGCATGTATTGCCTGAACGGCACGAATCATAATAACCAGGAACGGATCATGAAAGTTGCGGATCTTATTGTTGAAATGTTAGAGGAGCACGGTGTTGAATATATCTTTGGCGTGCCGGGCGGGGCGATTGAGGACATCAACATCTCCCTTTACAATAACAAAACGATAAAACCGATCGTGACCAAGCATGAGGAAGGCGCGGCCTTTATGGCGGACGGCTTTGCCCGGGTGTCGGGACGCCTGGGGGTCTGCTGTTCCACGGCCGGACCCGGCGCCTCCAACCTGATTACCGGTCTGGCCAGTTCATACGCCGACTCGATTCCCGTTCTTGCGCTCACCGGCCAAGTGGCCACCTCGGTGTTCGGCAAAGGGGCCATCCAGGAGTCGGGCTCGGAGGGCGTGAACATCACCAGCATCTTCCGCCATTTCACCAGGTACAGCGGCATGGTGATCAATGAGAACCGCACGCAGTACATGGTGCAGAAAGCCTGCAGGCTGGCGCTTTCCGGTCGCAGCGGTCCGGTGCATCTCAGCCTGCCGTCGGATGTCATGAAAAAATTCGCGGAAAAAGACGGCCGCAACACAACAAAGTATGAATCCCGCCTGTTTGACCGGGATGGCGTGAAAGCGGCGGCCCAGGCCCTGGCCGAGGCCAAAAAGCCAGCCATCATTGCTGGCTGGGGCGTCATGCTCTCCCGCGGCGCCAAGGAACTTCTGGGATTGGCCCAGTTGCTCGGCATTCCGGTTGCCACCTCTCCCAAGGCCAAGGGGGTTTTTCCGGAGTCGAGTCCGCTTTCCCTGGGGGTTCTCGGCTTCGCCGGTTCGCCGGTGGCCAAGGAATACATCATTGAAAACGATATCGACGTGCTGCTGGCCGTTGGCACCAGCTTCAACGAGATGATGACCAGTGGCTGGGATAAAAGACTGCGCCCCACCAGGCATCTGATCCATATCGATGTGGATACCGAGGAAATTGGCAAAAATTACGATGCGACCATCGGCCTGGTTGGAGATGCCCGAACCGTTCTCAAGGAGATCTGCTTCGCGACCGACCGGCTGGTCGGCGACGATGTTGTTGAAAGAGGTGTGCGCAGCACCAGGGTACAGCCGGAAATAAGAAAACTGAAAGAAAAACATTTCGGCAACGGCTATGTTGCGCGGCCAGCCAATAACACCCTGTATCACCCGCAGAATCTAGTGATGGATCTGCAGAATCTTTTCCCGGAAGACACTATTTATTTCGCCGACATGGGCAACACCATGGCCTGGGCGATCAGGCATCTGGTGATTGACCGGCCCTATTCGTTCTTCCTGTCACTGGGCTTCAGTTCCATGGGCTATGCGGTGGCGGCGCCGGTCGGCGCCAAACTGGCCTTTCCTGATCGGCCGATTGTCACATTTGTCGGCGACGGCAGCTTTCTGATGAATGGCTTTGAGGTGGCCACGGCGGTAAATTACAATATTCCGGTGGTCTGGGTTGTTTTCAACAACGCCATGCTGGGCATGGTTCATCATGGCCGCAAACTGTTTGCCACGCCTATTCCCGAAGGGATTCCCTCGGGGTTCCAGCGGGTGAATTTTGCCCAAGTGGCGGAAGGCCTCGGGGCCAGAGGAATTTTGATTGAAAAACCGGAGAGCATTACGCCGGAACTGATTCGGGAGATTCTGGCAAGCGGCCGGCCAACCGTGCTCGATGTCTGGATTGACGAGCATGCTGTGCCGCCGATCCACAGCAGGATTGCCACGGTAGACAAACTGTTCTGAGATTCATACCGTGGCCTTACCGACTGCTCCGGCCTCCATCCCAACGAGTTTCTTGCCTCGCAGGGCGAAGTTGTGGTACATCTACGTCATAGGAAGGGAAAACATCAACCCTGAACATGACTGGACTCCGTGAGATATTTTCAACTCGTTATCACTATCGCCCTACTTGTTTTTCTGCCTGTGAAGGCCGTTGCCGGTCGTTACTATATCTGGACCGATGCTAATGGCACAAAACATATCAGCGACGACGAACCACCTTCCAAAGTCAACAATGTGGATGTCCTCAACCTGAAAGCTTCAAGTGGCCCCGCCTCCGCCCCCGCCCCCGCGCCAGAGCCATTGACCAGGGAAACCAAGGTGGAGATCAACAACAAGAGCAACCAGGTACTGGTGCCCGTCGTCCTGGGTTATGGTAACAAGGAATTCAAGGCTAAGCTTCTCCTTGATACCGGGGCGTCGTCGACCGTGCTGCACAAGAAATTTGCCGAACGGCTTGCCATCAAGAAGATAGAGAAGCAGAAAGTGCAGGTGGCTGGCGGTGGCATGCTTGATGTCCGGATCACGGAATTGAGTTTTGTCAGAATCGGTGATAAGAAAAAAACAAATGTCAAGGTCGCCATTCTCGACCATCAGGGCAAGGAAGTCCCTTTTGACGGCCTGCTGGGCATGGATTTCCTGAAAGACTTCGATTACAGTATCGACTTCGAGAATAAGCTGATCCGCTGGCAGCCCTGATTTCCCTATTCCTTTTCAGGTTGCGGCCTGAAAAGGATTCCTTCGTGCCTGTTCGTTTCGACGATTCGAGGCCCTCGCATGTCAGACATCAAGCCTGATAAAACTAATCGGCTGGCCCAGGAAAAGAGTCCGTATCTGCTGCAGCATGCCAACAACCCGGTTGACTGGTATCCTTGGGGCGATGAGGCTTTCCAGAAGGCGCGCCGGGAAAACAAACCGGTTTTTCTGTCCATCGGTTATTCCACCTGCCACTGGTGCCACGTCATGGCCCATGAATCCTTTGCGGATCCCGAAGTGGCGGAACTCATGAACAAGGCCTTTGTCAACATCAAGGTAGACCGCGAGGAACGGCCGGATATCGACGCGGTCTACATGACCGCCTGTACAATGCTCACCGGCAGCGGCGGCTGGCCGCTCACCGTGGTCCTGACCCCGGATCGGCAGCCTTTTTTTGCCGGCACTTATTTCCCCAGGCAAACCCGGGCCGGTCGAATCGGCATGCTGGAGATGATCCCCCGTCTCCGGGAAATCTGGGACACGAAAAAGGAGGAGGTTCTGGCCTCGGCGGCAAGCATTGTGGCTGGTCTGACCAGATTGGCCGTGTCTTCTGCCGGGGTGCCTTTAACTGCAGAGGTGCTGCATCGAGCCCATGCCGCCCTGGCCGCACGTTTTGATACCGAGCACGGCGGCTTTGGCCGGGCTCCGAAGTTTCCCACCCCGCATACTCTGATTTTTCTGCTCCGCTACGCCAGACGGACCGGCAACGACAACGCCGCCCGAATGGCGGAACAGACTCTGCGGGCCATGGCCGACGGCGGCATCCACGACCAGTTGGCTGGCGGCTTTCACCGGTACGCCACCGACGAAAAATGGCTTGTGCCGCATTTCGAAAAGATGCTCTACGACCAGGCCCTGCTGGCCCTGGCCTATATCGAGGCGGCATGGGTGGACAAGCATCGCGCGAATGAAACGTGGATGTTTTACCAGCAGACGGCCCAACGGATTTTTTCATATGTGGACGAACGGCTGACCGACCCGAATGGCGGTTTTTATACAGCCGAGGATGCGGACAGTGAAGGCGGCGAGGGCCGCTATTATGTCTGGACCGTGACAGAGCTTAGCCAGGTGCTCGGCTCCCAGAATGAAATGCAGTTTGCCGCCACGGTGTTCGGGCTTAAGCAGCAGGGTAATTTCCCGGACGAGGCCGCTGCCGAGCAAACCGGCGCCAATATCCTGCATATGCCAAAGAGCCGCAAGGAACTGGCCGCAGGTCTCGGTCTGACGCCGGCTGCCTTTGACCTCCACCTGGCAGCCATTCGCGCCAAAATGCTGACCGCCCGGCACAATCGGATTCCTCCTCACCGGGATGACAAAATACTGACCGATTGGAATGGCCTGATGATCGGCGCCCTCGCCAAAGCGGCCCGGATTTGCGACGAGCCACGCTATTTGGCTGCGGCCGGACGGGCCGCTCGTTTCATCATGGACAATCTGCTTAGTCCTGAAGGACGCCTGCTGCACCGCTTCCGAGCCGGCGAGGCAGCGATTCCCGGCCTGCTGGATGATTATGTTTTTTTCATCTGGGGACTGCTTGAACTGTACGACGCAAGTTTTGACGCCGGCTATCTCCTGACGGCCTCAAGATTGAACCAGGTTGTGCTTGCCCGTTTCCAGGATAAGGAGAATGGCGGATTTTTTCAGACGCCGGATGACGGGGAGAGCCTCCCGGTCAGGCAGAAGGAGATCTACGATGGCGCCCTGCCCTCTGGCAATTCCGTGGCCTATGTCAATCTGCTCAGGCTCTCTCGGATGACCGGCGATGCCACCCTGGAAAAAACAGCCGTCAGGCTTGAACAGGCCTTTGCCAACATGATTAGGGAAACCCCGGACGCTTATAGCTGGTTTCTTTGCGGGCTTGATTTCAGTCTGGCAGCGGCAGTTGACGTGGTGGTGGTCGGGGTAAGAGGCGCGGCAGATACCGAAAAGATGCTGGCGGCCCTGCGAGGATTGAACAGGCCAGGTCTGGTGGTTCTGTTCAAGGATATCAGGGACACAAACCAGCTTCTTGCCGAGCTCGCGCCCTTTACCGCGGCATACGATCAGGTAGCCGGCATTGCGACCGCCTATGTCTGCCGCAACCGCGTCTGCGAACTCCCGACCACCGATTACCCGGAGATGCTTCGACTCCTGGACTGAGGCCTCCGCCCGTTTCCCGCACGCGCAGGGCTTGTCAGCCAAGCTTTAAGGTTTACGATCCTTCAGCCGGCCGACGGTCACGACAACCTGCTCACTAGAGTTAATCAACTCGATGGACGCCTTGGCCACGTAATCCGTAACCCGCGGGAACAGCCGTCTTTTTTTCTCCGCCAGCATCACAAGATCATGCCTGAAACTGGCAAGATTTTTTTCCACGTTACCCTGATCAGGATTCTGGCCGCTCAATGAATCCGTCATCGCCTGAATTCGCTTTGCTGTCTCACTGACGGGAAACAGCGCCAGATTCCAACCAAGCACCGCTATTTTCAGGAGCTGACGTCTTTCTTCAATGGTTCTCCCGCGGCTGAAGAAATCACCGGCATACTCGCAAAGCATCGCGGCCGGTTCCCGGGCCGGAACCACGGGTGATTTCAGTTTTTTCTTCATTTTTTTCATCGTGCTCATGGCGTCTCGATTGTGTGAAGTTTTTCCGGATGAATGTTGCATTTTCTGACTCTAATAAACGGGGAATATTACTTCCAACATTCCCATGAAAAGGTCAACAGTTATTCCAGGAGGCCTCTCCCCTCCCCTGCTAAATGTTGCGGCCTATTCGGATTCATGTTTCTCTGAAATTTATCACAGCCATCCGTCGATTTAACAAAAAAACAAGGAGGGGAAGATGAGCGAAGAATTTGAGGCCCAGGAAGTTTCCCTGCAGGATGCCCTGCAGATGCAGATATACACCACGCAGGCCCTCATGGACCTGCTGGTTGATAAAGGACTGATCACCTACCAGGAAATCCTTGCCCGGGTGGATGCTTTACGAAAGGAGCACGGCATGATGCTCTCCGGCTCGTCCGAGCAGTAGTCCGGGCTTTTGCGGCAGACCCTGGTTTTTCAAGAGGGGGATTACCGCGTTGTCCTGAACAAAGCGACCTCCAGTCTTTTTCCCGCAATGAGGCATGTCCGCCCGGCAGAGCCGTTGTTCATGTGCGTTCTGTCCGACAGCCAAGGTCGAATTCCACTTCTTGTCTGTGCCTGGAATGAGGTGCGTCAATTTTCACAAGAAATGCCGTTGACAAAAAATAAAGGCGTAATTAATGTGAAATTAAATTCACAACGATGGAGGTTCGAAATTGACCACTGAAAAATTGTCAACGGAAATTCGGAAGGAGCAAATCGCCGAGGCGGTCCTGCAGGTACTCGGCGACAACAATATCAAACGGTTCAATATGGCGGACATCGCCGGACAGGTGGGCTTGGTCCCATCAGCGCTCTATCGTCACTTCAAAGGCCGCGACGCGTTGATGAGCGCGGTGCTTGAATTGATCCGGAGCAAGCTGTACGGCAACATCGAGGCGGTCCGGCAGCAGACCGATGGTGCGGTCGACCGGCTTCGGGATCTGCTCTTTCGCCACGGCCAACTCATCTGCCAGAACCACGGCATTCCGCGAATCATCTTTTCCGATGAGCTCTGGGGCCAGAAGAGGGAGCGGCGCCAGCGGGTCTACCGGATCGTCACCGGCTACCTGGCTGAAATCGAGGATATCATCCGTGAGGGACAGGACCAGGGGAGTATTCGGAGGGATATCCAGGCCAGGGTCATGGCGGCCATGTTTTTCGGCATTGTCCAGCCGGCGGCCTTGCTCTGGCACATGAGCGACGGGGTCTATGACGTGGAAGGGCATGTAACCGCGGCCTGGCCGATCTTTCTGGAAACAATTACCAGGTAGGGAATTTTTCTAAGATAATTAATGTGAACAAATATTCACATAAAGGAAGGCGAAAAATCATCGTTCCCATCGGGTTGGCCCTGATCGTGCTCTTAGTGAGGCGGTCCAGGTGACGAGCCGCCGGGAATACCAGGTAGGCCCCGGGCTGAACTTCTCAGGGCACTGGGCGAGCTTGAGTACAATGACCCGGACGCGGTCGCGGAGCAGCAGACCAGCCCGAAAGATTAATCCGACTGTAACAATGAGGTGCTGCATGAAAACCCCGGTTGTTGATCAAGAACCGTGTATCGGCTGCGAGGCCTGTGCCGGCCTCTGTCCTGAGGTTTTTGAGATGAGGGATAAAAAATCATGGGTAATCGGGCCGGACCGCTGCTCCACCTGCGACTGCGAAGAGGCGGTGGAGTCCTGTCCGGTGGGCGCCTTTGCGCTTGTCGAATAACTGAACTAAAAACAAAGGAGAGGAAGCCATGAAGACGACGCAAATGATGCTAGGAATGACTACAGTTTTGCTATTGCTGGTTGCTATGCTGTTCGTCCCCGCCACGGGCCGGGCCCACTGCGACACCCTGGACGGGCCGGTGGTCAAGACTGCCCGGGCCGCCCTGGAAAAGGGCGATGTCACCCCGCTGCTCAAATGGGTGCGGGCCGAGAATGAAAAGGAGATCAAGGATGCCTTTAACCGCACCCTGGCGGTGCGGGCCAAGGGTGCCGAGGCAAAGGAGTTGGCGGACATGTACTTTTTTGAGACTCTGGTGCGCATCCACCGGGCAGGTGAGGGCGCCCCCTACACCGGCCTCAAACCGGGCGCGGCGGTGGACCCGGCCGTGGCCCTGGCTGACCAGGCAATGGAAAGCGGCAAGGCCGATCAACTGGTGCAGGTGCTCTCCAACGCCATGGCCGGCGGCATCCGGGAACGCTTCCAGCGGGCCCTGGAAACAAAAAAACATGCCGATAACTCAGTAACCGCGGGACGGGAATTCGTTGAGGCCTACGTGATCTTCACCCATTACGTGGAAGGGTTGCATGGCATGATCAAGGCCGGGGCGGCCCACCATGGCGAAGGCGAAGAAGCAGCGGGTGGCCACGGTCATTAAACGGAAGAGGGGGAAATCGAAAAGATGAAAAATGCGGCCGCGGTTGCCGCCATTGGCATGAAGGCCGCAATGGCCGCGGTCAAACCAGGGGCCACGGAAAAACATGGTGACGGCCGCGGCCGATCATGCCATGGGAACATAGAGGCAAAATAAAACGGAGCGCAACGTTATGGACAATACATCACATTTGAATCCAGAAAAAAACAGCCTCCTACCAGCCCTGCCGGAAAGACTGGCCCTTTCCGATGAAGACATCTACGAAGCGATGAAGCACATTCAGGGTTACCTAGACATCACCGCAAGTGACTTTAAGGAGTTGTACCAGCTCTCTTACCGCCATGCCCTGGAAAGAATGTCCACTTCCATTCCGGCAGCCGATATCATGAGCCGGCAGGTTGTGAGCGTCACAGTAACAACGCCTTTAACAGAGGTGGCAACGCGGATGGCAAACGCCTCTGTTTCCGGGGTGCCGGTGCTGGATGATAACGAAAGGATTGCCGGGATTATTTCCGAACGGGATTTCCTGAAACACATGGGCGCACAAAACGCCTCCTTTATGTCCATAATCGCCGCCTGCCTTGAGGGCAAGGGATGTGCGGCGGTTACCATCCGCAAGGGTGTAGCGAGAGACATCATGAGTTGCCCAGTAGTTTCGGTTAAGGAGAGCGCTCCGCTAGCAGAGGTGGCGACCACACTCTCGCAACACAGAATCAACCGGGTACCGGTGTTGGCCGATGAAGGCAATCGGCTCGTCGGTATCATTACCAGAGCTGATCTTGCCCAGGCGCATATCCTCTCTTGAGGTGGTATTATGGAATATTTTCAGAAAATGCGAGGTGTCACAAAAAGCCTTCCCGGGCCGGGGTGGCAGGAAATCGCCTGGTCGTGGCTGGGCGCCTTTGTGGGGATAGCCGCTGTTTCTTCCCTGAATTACACCTTCCTGGCCGATAGCGATCTGATACTGATCATCGGTTCCTTCGGCGCCTCTGCAGTGCTCATCTACGGAGCGATCAGAAGCCCTCTGGCCCAGCCCCGCAACCTGATGGGCGGTCATATTTTTTCGGCTGCCATTGGGGTTTTCTGCTTCCAGACCTTTCATTCCCAGATGTGGCTGGCCGCTGCCCTGGCCGTGGCCACAGCCATTGCGGTCATGCACCTCACCAGAACCCTGCATCCGCCCGGCGGTGCCACCGCACTGATTGCCGTTATCGGCAGCGAGAACATCCACGCACTCGGCTACCTCTATGTCATTATGCCGGTGGCGCTGGGCGCCGGGGTCATGCTGGTTATGGCCCTGCTGGTTAACAATATCCCGAAAACCAGACAGTATCCGGAATTCTGGTTTTAATGATTTCGGTTGATTGAGGAAGAAAAGGCGCGCCAGGAAATGGACGCCAACCTTGAAACGGAAGCATCTGCCATCCTCTTTATCTGTATGATCCAGGGCTGGCGATGCAATCATTATTGGCCCCACTGTGGGCCGAATCCGCTATGATGCGCCGAGAGTCTTTGCCATCTGCCATCGTGACATCAGGAGCATATGATGAAACACTTTCCTATACGGGGACGCACCCTTGCGCTGCTGGTGGTGCTTATTCCCCTCTTTGCCCTCTTTCTCTATGTCGCCTTGCGCTCGGGCCCCCTTGCCCCAGTGCCGGTGACGGTGGCCACGGTGGAAAATCGCTCCATCGCTCCTGCGCTGTTTGGCATCGGTACCGTTGAGGCTCGAGCAACCTTCAAAATTGGTCCTACATTTGCGGGGCGGGTCAAACGGTTGGATGTGCAGGTGGGAGATCAGGTCCGGGCCGGGCAGATACTCGGCGAAATGGACCGGGTTGACCTCGACGATCGGATTCATGCCCAGAAAGCCACGGTTCAACGCGCCAAAGCGCAGTTGAGAGAAGCCCAGGCGCGTCAGGAGTACGCGGCAACGCAGGCCAGGCGTTATGAACAATTGCTGGCAGCACGCTCAACAAGTGAGGAGATTGTCGTCTCCAAAAAATATGAGCTGCAGGTGGCCGAGGCTGTTCTGAACGCGGCGCGCGAGGAACTCGCCCGCGTCAGCGCCGACCGCGAGGCTTTGAATGCGCAGCGCAACAACCTGCAACTTGTCGCCCCAGTCGATGGCCTGGTTGTCTTGCGCGATGCTGAACCCGGCACCACGGTCGTGGCCGGCCAGGCAGTCGTCGAGCTGATCGACCCGAAAAGTTTGTGGGTAAATGTGCGCTTCGATCAAATTCATGCGCGCGGGCTGACCGCCAATCTTTCAGCGCAAATCGTTCTGCGCTCGCAGGCTGGTGAGTTGACAGGTCACGTACTACGGGTGGAGCCATTGGCTGACGCAGTGACGGAGGAAATGCTTGCCAAGGTGGTGTTTAGCCAACTCCCCGACTCGCTGCCATCTGTCGGTGAACTGGTCGAGGTGACCATTGCCTTGCCGGCGCTTCCGGAGGCGCCGGTCATCCCTAATGCCGCCATCCAGCGAAGCAATGGCAGCTTGGGCGTGTGGCAGGTCATGAATGGCGATATGCGTTTCACCCCGGTCTTGTTGGGCGCCGCCGATCTGGATGGTCATGTGCAGATCCACGAAGGACTCAAGATCGGCGACCGGGTGGTGGTCTATAGCGCAAAGGCACTGAGTACACGCAGCCGCATCGACGTTGTCGATCATATTCCCGGAGTGACGCGATGATCAGTCTGGCCGGACGTGACATCATGCACGCCTGGGGGAAGTTTGTCTTTACCGGCGTGGGCCTTGGGCTGCTGATCGGCATTACCCTCTCCATGGCGGGTATCTACCGCGGCATGGTGGATGACGGCAAGGCATTGCTCGACAACAGCGGCGCCGATCTCTGGGTGGTTCAAAAGGACACCCTTGGCCCCTATGCCGAACCGTCGAGTATCTACGACGATGTCTGGCGTGGCATCCGCTCCATACCGGGAGTAGCGCGGACGGCCAACGTCACCTATCTTACCATGCAGGTGCGCCAGGGCGAACGCGACGTGCGGACGATGGTTACCGGCGTCACGGCCGGCGAACCCGGCACCCCTGGTTGGCCACCATATCTCGTCGCTGGACGACAGATCACCCGTGGCCATTACGAGGCGGTAGCCGATATCGCCTCCGGGTTCAAACTTGGTGACCGCCTCCAGATCCGCCGCAATCAATACATCGTGGTTGGCCTGACCCGGCGAATGGTCTCTTCCGGTGGCGACCCGATGGTATTCATTCCCCTCAAGGATGCCCAGGAAGCCCAGTTTCTCAAGGACAACGACGCCATCCGGCAGCAGCGGCGCCGCACCACCGCAAATCCGGCTTTCAATCGACCACAGGTTCCAGGTCTGCTCGATGCCGTCATCGCTTCGCAAAGCATTAATCCTTACGTCAACGCGGTTCTGGTGCAGATTGCAGCTGGTCATGACGTAGACGAGGTGGCGGCATCAATCCGGCGCTGGAAGCGACTGACGGTCCACACACGAAGCCAGATGGAGGTGATCCTCATCGGTAAGCTGATCGCCACTTCGGCAAAACAGATCGCCATGTTCCTGGTGATCCTTTCGGTGGTCAGCTCGGCCATTGTTGCGTTCATTATTTACACCCTGACGCTCGGCAAGATCCGCGAGATTGCCGTGCTGAAGTTAATCGGCACCAAAAATCGAACGATTATCGGCCTGATCATGCAACAATCCATTGCCCTGGGCCTGATCGGCTTTGTGGTGGGCAAGATTACGGCCACCTTGTTAATGGCGCCGATTTTCCCCAAATATGTGCTGCTGGAGCCGCTCGACTCCATTCTTGGGTTCGTTGCCGTGGTGGTGATCTGCATACTCGCGAGCATCATCGCTATTCGTGCGGCTCTCAAAGTTGATCCGGCCGAGGCCATAGGAGGTTGACATGGTCGGCAAAGGTATTCATATCGAAGGGTTGAAAAAACGATATGGCAGTGGAGACACCGCTGTCGAGGCCTTGAAAAACGTGGACATGGAGGTGGCCCCCGGAGAGGTGGTCGGCCTGATCGGACCGTCTGGTTCAGGCAAGAGCACACTGCTCAAGTGTCTGGGCGCGGTGATCGAACCCACTGCCGGGCGGATGATTCTCGGCGACGAGGTGATTTATAACAACGGTTGGAAGGTTACTGATTTGCGCGCCCTGCGCCGCGACAAAATCGGCTTTATATTTCAGGCACCCTATCTCATCCCCTTCCTTGACGTTACCGACAACGTCGCCCTGCTGCCCATGCTGGCAGGGAAGCCGAACGCCGAGGCACGCCAGCGGGCTAGAGAGCTGTTTAAAGATCTCGATATGGAACATCGCGCCAAGGCTATGCCCTCGCAACTCTCCGGCGGTGAACAGCAGCGGGTGGCCATTGCCCGAGGGTTGGTCAATCGCCCGCCGGTGATCCTCGCTGATGAGCCCACCGCGCCGCTCGACAGCGAACGCGCTCTGGCGGTGATTCGGATTTTAAACGACATGGCCCGAAAATTCGAAACCGCGATCATCGTTGTTACCCACGACGAAAAGATCATTCCGACCTTCAAGCGGATCTATAACATCCGCGATGGAGTGACCTACGAGGAAGCCGGCGAGGGCCGTGATTTTGAGTTAAAATACAAATAAGCGCTCCACGCCGCAGGCGGCGATTTATTATGAAGTAACTTCAGTTGAAGCTACCTTGGAAAGGCAGAAGAGAATATCGAATATCGAACAAGGAATAATGAATGTCGAAGGAAAACAGGGAGTTCGATATTGAGGCCCGGTTGATTGATTTTGCTGTTCATATCATTCGAAACGCCGAGACCGTGACAAAGACACAAAAAATTGCGCCCACAGTCCGTAATAAACTTCATGATTCGAAATTCCTTGTTCGATATTCGATATTCTCCTTAAAAACCTGAACCACGTAATTTCAACCATTTACGCTTAAGTTACTTGGAAGGTAATCCAAAAATTTCATGGGGTATTTTTATGAACAATGCCGAAGGGATAACCAGGCGCATCTTTTCTGCTGTCATCTTTGCCGGACTGCTGGCCGGGTGTGCAGTTGGTCCCGATTTCAAGCGCCCTGCAACACTGGATGTGGCAGTCTACACTCCCACCCCATTGCCTGCGCAGACAGCCTCCGCCCCCGTACCGCTAGGGGAATCACAACGTTTCGTCGAAGGCGGCGTGGTTCACCCCGGATGGTGGCACGAATTCGACTCACCCACGCTGAATGCTCTGATCAATGAAGCCTTACAAGCCAGCCCCACATTAACCAAGGCTCAAGCCGCCCTGCGTCAGGCGGAGGAGCTTTATGCCACGCAGACAGGTTCGACCCTGTATCCACAGGTTGACGCCAGTCTCGGCAGCCAGCGTCAGCGATCCAGTCCCAGTGCCTTGGGGCAGGCTGGCGACAGCCGGGAATTCAGTCTTTACAACACCAGTGTGGGCGTGCATTACACGTTTGATCTGGCCGGCGGCAACCGCCGCGCCCTGGAAGCGCTGGCCGCCAAGGTCGACTATCAGCGCTACCAACTGGCAGGCGCACGGCTGACGATGGCGGCAAATATCGTCACCGCGGCCATCACCCAGGCCAGGCTGGCAGCGCAGATTCAGACCACGGCGGCCATCCTCGACTCTCAGGAAAAACAGCTGGGAATGACCCGAGAGCGGGTGCGTCTCGGCCAAGCCGCTCCTGACGATGTGCTCGCCATGCAAACCCAGGTGGAACAGACTCGCGCCGACGTTCCACTGCTGCGCAATCAACTCCAGCAGAACGAACACCTGCTGGCCGTATTTGCCGGCCAGGCGCCAGGAACTGGAGGTTTGCCATTCTTCTCCATGGAGGAGTTCACCCTGCCGGTCGATCTGCCGCTGACCGTGCCCTCCGAGTTGGTGCGCCTTCGCCCGGACATTCAGGCTGCCGAGGCCATGCTGCGCTCAGCAAATGCGGAATACGGCGTGGCAATCGCCAAACTGTATCCACAATTAAACATCAGTGCTAATCTTGGTTCGCAGGCCTTGACTACCGGCGCTTTGTTTGGGAGCGGTTCAGCAATCTGGAGCGTTGTTGGTCAGCTGACTCAACCCCTGTTCCACCCCGGATTGCCGGCGGAAAAACGCGCGGCATTGGCTGCCTTCGATGCGGCGGCGGCAAATTACCGCAGCGTCGTACTCGAATCCCTGCGTAATGTGGCCGACGTGCTGCGTGCGCTGGAGAACAACGCCCAGAGGCTGACGGCACTGTCTGCCGCCGATACGGCGGCGCAGGGTTCTCTGGAATCCATGCAGCGTCAGTATGCGCTGGGCGCAGCCAGCTATACCCAACTGCTGGTTGCACAGCAGCAGTCGCAACAGACGCGAATCAGCCTGATCGATGCTCAGGCACGGCGCCTTCTCGATAGCGCCGCATTATATCAGGCAATGGGCGGTGGAAGCTCAAGTGACGATGAAACTGCCGCAAAGTCTTACCAGACTTACGCGTCCAAGTGACGATTGATTCCGTTTCGTACTTGCCGAGAAGGAGGAAGATCCTGCCCTCGACTTCTCATTGTTGTTTGACCGCAGGGAAGATCCGCAGCAGGCCGTTGCTGTCTCAAAACTGGAAGGGAAAAAATGAGATAAGGAGGTAAGGTATATGTGTCAACCGGTGAAGATCATAGTATCCCTTGTAGTCGTATTATCAGGGCAAGCAGCCCCATTTATAAATGCGACCTGTTTTGCGCAGAAAACGTTGTATATGGACATTGCCGAAATCACCAGTTCAAAGATGAGCTGTGAGGAGTGTCACCAGAAGGTGACGCCCCGCATTTATCAGGAGCATATGGCCGGTGTCCACGGCAAGATGGAGGTCGGCTGCGCCGACTGTCATGGCGGTGATCACCGGAAGTTGGCCCTGGTAACGGCCCTTTCTGCATGCCAGAAATGCCATCCCAAGGAAACCGCTGAATTCCTGGCCAGCGATCACGGCAAATCCTGGGAGAACATGCAGGCGAGCGCCCGTTATCAAAAGCAGCCCGAGGTGGTTAAGAGGCAGGGATGCGAGGCCTGCCACCGGATCGGTTATGGCACAAATGACGGCCGGTGTGATTTCTTGTCACACCAAACACAGCTTCTCAAAGGCGGAGGCCGCCGCCCCGCAATCGTGTTATACCTGCCACATGGGACCGGATCATCCCCAGATGGAAGCGTACCGGAAATCCGGCCATCATTTTACTCCGGCCACCTGCGCCAGTTGCCATCTTCCGGGCACCCACAACGTCAACCGGAACCTTGAACGACTGAGCAGCGAGTATATTGGCACGGAATGCGCCAAATGCCATGATCAGGCCTTCAACCGGCAGTGGATGGATGGCGCCGCCATGCTGGCGGAGCAGGGCAAACAACTGCTGGCCGCCGGCCGACGGATTATAGAACAATTGAACGACAAGGGCCTGCTGTATCCCGACCCCCGTGAGCGGGAACCGAATCCGGTAGAGGGCAAGGCCCTGGTCCTGGGCGCTCACCAGCTCTACGAAGACACCTCGCGGGCCGAAAAGCTCTACTTTGAGATGCAAAAATACCTGCAGGCCCACCTTGCCCAGGGCGCCTATCATCAGGATTTTAAAATGGCGGCTTACGAAGGACTGATCCCGCTGCGAAAGCATCTAAGCGAGTTGCAGTCCGAAGCAATGCTGCTGGAGGAGCTGGCGGCGAAAAAAGAAACTCTCTCACCCGTCTCCCTTCCTGCCCTCGGCTCTGTTCCAGGCCCTGTTTATCATTTGACCTACGAATCGTCTTTTCATGGCGTTTTGCCTGATCAACGGCGGAAGCCGGTTTGCGTGACCTGTCATCAGGGAGGCAGCGCGACAGCCACTGATTGGCCACAGGTCTGCGGCGCCTGCCACACAGTGGCCCAAACCGCACAATTCAGCCAGGACCTGTCGGGGATAAAACAGCATGCCCAAAGTTTGCGCAAGGATGCGGACAGGGCTGCTGAGGAGATAATCGTCCGCAAGATTGTCTGGCGGGATACAGAGGGCACCCTGGAGTTGCTGGCGGACTTCGGACCTAATCGGCAGGTGGCGGAGGTGCTCCTGAAAAGATTGACCCAATACTTGGCCGAGTTGGATCAAAGCCTTGAGATCATGGTTCTCGGGGTCGGCCATAGTAATCCGGATTATGATCATTGGTACGGGAATGCCCCAGCGAAAAGCGATCTCATTGAAATAAGGGATGCCGCCCATAAATTGCTGATGATTCAAAGCTTGAAGCAAAAGACAAAATAGGGCATTATCTGCGGAACATTTTCCCAGACCGTCGCCCTCCCGACTCCTGTCGATGGAAAATTACGAGGTGAGGCCTGCTTTGGCCCTGCAGATTCGATCTTTTTTCGCCTAAGAGACTACAGTCTAACAGGCTAAACAACCTAAGGAGAGCTTTACAATGATTTCAAATTCCGCCAGTCTGGACACACTCTGCATCAACACCATCCGCTTCCTGGCCGTCGACGCCATCCAGCAGGCCAATTCCGGGCATCCCGGCATGCCCATGGGTTCCGCGCCCATGGCCCATGTACTCTGGAGCCGCTATCTTCGGCACAATCCGGCCAACCCGGCCTGGCCGGACCGCGACCGCTTCGTGCTCTCCGCCGGCCATGGTTCGATGCTGCTCTACAGCCTGCTCCATCTGACCGGCTACGACCTTTCCCTTGATGAGTTGAAAAATTTCCGGCAGTGGGGCAGCAAAACCCCGGGACATCCGGAATACGGCCATACGCCCGGCGTCGAGACCACTACCGGTCCATTGGGCCAGGGGGTTGCCAACGCGGTGGGCATGGCCATGGCCGAAGCCCACCTGGCGGCCCGTTACAACCGCCCCGGGTATGAGGTTGTCAACCACTTCACCTACGGGATTGTCGGCGACGGCGACCTGATGGAAGGCATCTCCCACGAGGCCGCCTCCCTGGCTGGCCATCTCGGACTCGGCAAGCTGATCGTCTTCTACGATGACAATCAGATATCCATCGAGGGCCGCACGGACATTGCCTTTACCGAGGACCGGCTCAAGCGGTTCGAAGCCTACGGCTGGCACACCCGACAGGTGGCTGACGGCAATGATCTCACCGCCATAGACCAGGCCCTGGCCGCGGCCCGCGCCGAAACAAACCGGCCGTCGCTGATCGCGGTCCGCACCCTGATCGGCTTTGGCAGCCCAAACCGGCAGGATACGGCCAAGGCGCACGGCGAACCGCTGGGACCGGAAGAGATTAAACTTACCCGGCAGAATCTGAACTGGCCCGCAACCCCTTTTTATGTGCCAACGGAGGTTGCGGAATATTTCAGCACTCTGGCTGCCAGGGGCCGCGAGTTAGAGACCGCGTGGCAGGCGCAACTGGCCGGCTACCGGCAGGCCTATCCGGAACTGGCCGCCGAATTTGAAGAGCGGCTGGCCGGCCGCCTGCCGGCCAACTGGCAGCGTGATATCCCGGCGTTTAGTGCCGATGCCAAGGGCAAAGCCACCCGGGTGACCTCCGGTCTGATCCTGAACGGCATCGCGAAAAACGTGCCGGCCCTGATGGGTGGCTCCGCCGATCTGGCTCCTTCGACTATGACCCTGATTGCCGGCGAAGGCGGCTTTCAAAAAAATGCCCCCGACCAGCGCAACATCCATTTCGGGGTCCGGGAACACGGCATGGGCGGCATCTTAAACGGCATGGCCCTGCACGGCGGCTTCATCCCCTACGGCGCCACCTTTCTGATTTTCTCCGAATATATGAGGCCTGCGATCCGGCTGGCCAGCCTTATGAAACAGCGGGTCATCTACGTCTTCACCCACGACAGCATCGGCCTGGGCGAAGATGGCCCCACCCATCAACCCATCGAACAGTTGGCCTCGCTGCGGGCCATACCAAACCTGAACGTGATCCGACCCTGCGATGCCAACGAATGCGTCGAGGCCTGGCGCCAGGCCATGCTTTCCATTGAAACCCCGACGGTGCTCGCCCTGACCCGGCAGGCTGTGCCGACCTTGGACCGCGCCGATATGGCGCCGGCGGGTGAACTGGCCAAAGGCGGCTATGTGCTGAAGGATTTCGGCGAGAAATCCCCGGAGGTCGTATTAATCGGTACGGGCTCCGAGCTGCACATCGCCCTGGCAGCGGCTGAAACCCTTGCCGGAAAAGGAATTGCCGTCCGCCTGGTCAGCATGCCCTGCTGGGAGCTTTTTGACAAACAGCCGGCCGCCTACCGGGAGAGTGTGCTACCGGCTGCGATTACCGCCAGAGTGGCCATCGAGGCTGGCGCTACCCTGGGCTGGCATCGTTATGTGGGAGAGAGGGGTACGGTAATCGGACTCGATCATTTCGGCGCCTCGGCGCCAATCAAGGATCTGTACCGGAATTTCGGGCTTACGTCGGAACGGGTTGTAGAAGCGGCCGGCGCCCTACTCGGCAAAAACCTGAAAAATTGACGGACAATGGCATCGCAAAAAATATATTGTATCCCGCGGAGGCGCAGGGCTCGCAGAGGTAACCCATTAAAGTAAAAAGACGTTTTTCTCTGCTACTCTGCGTCTCGGCGGGAGTATAAAATTTTTGCGAATTTATCAATATTTACCAAACTCCTGTTCATCCAGGGCAATGACCACGGACGGCTCAGACTTGGCCGGGGAAACTGACCGAGTACTATTACCACCCCACGGCTTGTTGCCAAGTTTTTTCTTGCCAGGCGGCGGGGTGGTTTGTTGCGGCGGCGGAACGTAACTGGCAACCGCGCCGACACCCCCCTGGATTTCCAGAGTAAACCCCTGCAGCATTTCCTTTAACTGGGCGGCCTGGCCTGAAAGTTCTTCGGCCGCCGCAGCGCTTTCCTCGGCGCTGGCCGTGTTCTGCTGGGTGACCTGATCGATCTGGCCGACCCCCTCGCTGACTTGGGCGATGCCCTCGGCCTGTTCATTGGAAGCGGCCGCAATCTCTCCAACCAGATCAGCAACTTTAACTACCTGAGCAACGATCTCTTCCAGTTCCGCCGCCGTGCTGGTCGCTATTTCAGATCCTTTTGCCGTCTTCTGCACCGAGCCCTCGATTAAAGTCGCCGTTTCCTTGGCGGCCTTGGCGCTACGGGCCGCGAGATTCCGCACTTCCTCCGCCACCACGGCGAAGCCCTTGCCGTGTTTGCCGGCCCGGGCTGCCTCCACTGCGGCATTCAGGGCAAGCAGGTTGGTCTGAAACGCTATTTCGTCGATCACCTTGATGATCCTTGAAATACTACGGCCGGATTCGTTGATTTCATTCATCGCCCTGATCATATCCTGCATCTGCGAGTTGCCGAGTTCCGCGGTTTTCCTGGCCTCGTTGGAAAGGAGATTGGCCTGGCCGGCGTTTTCGGCGTTGACCTTGGTTCGGGAGGCCATTTCCGTCATGGAACTTGAGATCTCCTCCAGGGAGGCAGCCTGCTCGGTAGCCCCCTGGGAAAGGGCCTGGCTGGCGTCGGATACCTGTGTCGAGCCGACCGCGATCTGCTCGCCAGCCACTTTAATCTGGGCCATTATTCGATTAAGGGAGGCATTGGCCTTGGCTAACGGTTCTTTAATCAGGCCGGTGGCCTTGAAGGTAAAATTGCCCTTGGCCAGGCTTTCAAAGGCGGCAAGAATTTCAAGCTGCAGGGCATCGGCAAAGACATCCATGGCCTTGGCCAGCCTTCCCACCTCATCGGTCTGCTGCAACCGCAAACGGTTGGCGAGATTGCCCCGGCCCATTTCCTCAATCATCTGCACGGCGCTAACCAGCGGCCGGGAAATGGAACGGGCAAACACCAGCACCAGAAGCATCGTGGCAACAATCACCGCGGCCAAGACCCCAAGAGTCGTATACAGTATCCTGGAGAGTTGATCATTGATGTCATCCACATAGAGCCCAGCCCCGACCATCCAGCCCCACTGCGGCTGCAGTTTCACGTATGAGATCTTGCCGACCGGTCGATTTTTGCCCTGCTTATCCCAGACATATTCGACAAAACCCTGGCCTGCGCTCTTGCATATCTCCGTCATCGCGATAAACAGCCGCTTGCCGTTGGGATCCTTGTTCTCCGAAAGATCCTTGCCGTCCAGTTCAGGCTTGATGGGATGCATGATCATGGTTGGGGACAGATCGTTGATCCAAAAATAATTGTTTCCCTCAAAGCGCATGCCCTTAATGACATTCTTTGCCTGCTCCTGGGCCGCTTCCCGGGTGAGTCTCCCCTGCTGCGCTTCACTGGCATAATGATCCAGCACTCCCCAGGCGGATTCCACCACATGCCGTATTTCCGTGCGGCGCGCTGCAAGAAGATTCTTTTTAGTATCCAGGAACATCCATCCCATTACAAACATAAAAATAACGATAATCAGACCACTTAAAGCCAGGATCTTTGCGGACATCTTAAGATTTTTCATGACAATCCTCTTGTGGTGATGGTACAGAAGGCGATGTTGTTGTTTCGCGCTTCAGCAGAAACCGACATGTCGCAGGTAAATGTGATAGACTCGTTGTCCGCGAACATTGCTGCGAAATTTTTCCTTGCACAATCATCTCTGTCGGATCAAGGGTCATCGATAATGATTTTCCTCGTCCCGCAGCCCGATTGGCGGGGCAAGAATCTCGCTCCAGACAACCGCTCGTCGTAATGTCCGGTGAGAATATTTATGGCAAGTCCGGGCGGCGGGGCTGGCCACGCGCGGTGCTGCCGACTTTGTCCGAGCCGATATCGCCGGCGTGATTTCCAGACGGCTGACTTCGGCGCCCCCCAATTCGTCATACGAGAGCGATTCCAGGTCTGCTGATGCGATGCTTCCCGTCGCAGAAGACGCCCGCGGCTGCGGTTGAACGGTTGGCAATCCCTTCAGCTTTTCCTGAACCTTAGAAAAAATCCGCCAGACCACCCACAGCATGACAAGGGGGAAAATTCCTTCAATATTCATACCCGGCTTTCCTTTGGAATTGTTGCTATAGTTTGAAATTATTACGATTAATATAAACAAATCTCAAGAAAGTTGCGAAACTATTCTTCAGCGCCCTTTTCATCGCCGCCGATCTTGGCCCGCATGCGGGTATCGGCCATGATATTCTTCATCCGGTAATAATCCATGATGCCGAGTTGGCCCTTACGAAAGGCCTCGGCCATGGCCATGGGGATCTCCGCCTCCGCCTCCACCACCTTGGCCCGCATCTCTTCAACTCGGGCCTTCATCTCCTGCTCGACGGCAAAGGCCATGGCCCGCCGCTCCTCGGCCTTGGCCTGGGCAATCTTTTTATCCGCCTCGGCCCGATCCGTTTCCAGTTCGGCGCCGATATTCTTGCCCACATCGACATCGGCGATGTCAATGGAGAGGATCTCGTAGGCAGTACCGGCGTCGAGCCCCTTTTCCAGGACCCGCTTGGAGATGGTGTCGGGATTTTCCAGAACCTGCTTGTGCGAATTCGCCGAGCCGATGGTAGTGACAATGCCCTCGCCAACCCGGGCCAGAATGGTCTCCTCGCCGGCGCCGCCCACCAGGCGGTCGATATTGGCCCGCACCGTCACCCGGGCGATGGCCTTCAACTGGATACCGTCCTTGGCCATGGCCGCCACCAGGGGTGTTTCAATCACCTTGGGATTGACGCTCATCTGCACGGCCTCGAGCACGTTGCGGCCAGCCAGATCAATGGCGGCGGCCCGATTGAAACCAAGCTCGATATTGGCCTTGTCCGCCGCAATCAGGGATTGGATAACCCGGAGCACATTGCCGCCGGCCAGGAAATGGGATTCAAGATCGTCGGATGAGATATCAATGCCCGCCTTGACCGCCATAATCTTTGATTCGACGATCAGCTTGGGCGGCACCTTTCTAAAACGCATGAAAACGATATTGAGCAGTCCGACCCGGGCGCCGGAGACCAACGCCTGCATCCAGAGGGATAACGACGAGCCCACAAAGAAAAACAGGGCGATTACGGCGGCAATGAGGATGAATAAAGCGATATTGTTGAAATCATTCATACGGGATACTCCTTTCTGGGTTGTCGATTCATCAATTGCTGTTGCCTGGTTACAAGCCCATCACGATTCTTTTTCTCTGACAATAATCTGGTTGCCGGTAACATCCATCACCACTATTTCAGCATCTTTAGTAATAAACTCGCCGCGACTCACCACGTCAAGCCGCCGGCCGTCGATGACTGCCACGCCGCCCGGCCGCAGATTGCTTGACGCCCTGCCCGTCTTGCCGACATAGGTTACCATGTCCGAGGCCTGGGAGGTAACGCCTTTATCCCGGGACAGGCTGCTCCGCAGGGTGACCGGCGATCTGGCCAGCATTTTCAGGCCGAAAACCACCAAGATCGGGATGGTGATCAGATCGGCGATAATAAAGATCATGCCCAGGGTTGTTGACAACTCCTGAAAGGCCAGGAAAATGGCGTAGCCAAAAAGACCCATGGCAAGCAGGGCCAGAATACCGCCCGACGGCAGAATGATTTCGGCAATCACCACGGCCAGGCCGGCCAGTTGCAGGAGAATTGCCAGTGTCAGAATATTCATGCCAATGTCTCCCTGGCAACGACGATTCTGTTGCCCTTGATTTCCAGGACGGTGATCCGCGCCCCTGTTTCGACAAACTCCCCCTGACTGACCACATCGTAAAGCATGTTATTGAATTCCGCCTTGCCAGCCGGCCGCAGTAAGGTTTTTACCACACCTGCATCGCCGATCTTAATTTCGCCAAACGCCGGGGAATCGACCCGGCTGTCCTTAAGGGATGCAGAAAGATACGGCCCGTAGACAACGCGGCTCAACCTCGGGAAGACATAACGCAGAAAGAAAAGAGCGGCCATAACAGCGATGACAAAGGCGCCGAGCACCATGAAAATGTTGCGAGTAAAAATCTCCTGCTGCCAGGGCATGGCCGGATCCGGAATCACAAAATCCTGAAACGAAAGAATGAGTCCGGCGCCGATACAGAAAAAACCGGCCAGGCCGGTAATCCCGAAACCGGGGATCACAAAGAATTCAAAGGCCAGGAGTACCGCACCAAGGCAGAACAGGATGAGTTCGGTGTAATCGGCCAACCCGACCAGGAACTGGTTGAAGAAGACCAGACCGAGGCAGAGAATGCCGACGATGCCGGGCAAACCGAAGCCGGGCGCCTTTAATTCGGTATAGAGGGCGGCCAGGCCGATCATCAGCAGGATGGGGGCGACGCTGCTGATCAGCCGGCCGAGGTTTTCCGACCAGTTTGAGGAAATGCGGTTGATGCGGGGGGACTCAATATGCAGTTGCTCCAGCAGCTCGGGAAGCGATGCCGCTGTCAGCCGTGAAAAGCCGAATTCCTGGGCCTCTTCATTGTCCATGGTCAGCAGTTCGCCGGCCGGCACCACGATTTTCCCCGCGAATGTCCCCGCCGGCCTGTTCCGGGTGAACTCGGCATATTCCTGAGAGTCGAGGTAAGACACAATGCCGTCCGCCTTTACCTGATGAACCTCCATTTCCGCGGTCACCATGGCCTCCGCCAGAGTAGGCGAATAACCGTTCCGCTTGGCCAGGGCCCGGAATTTCGCCCGCAGCGGCGACTGGAATTTTTCGCCCATGACCTTCGGCCCCTCGCTGGAGTAAGTGATCGGCGCTACGTCGCCAAGGGTGCTGTGCGGTGCCATGACCAGTTCATTGCAGGCCAGGGCAATGAGCGCGCCGGCCGAAATCGCCTTATTTCTGACAAAGGCCACTGTCCTGCCCGTGGGCAGTTCCAGCAGACCATCGACAATCTGGAGGGCAGAGTCCACCCGGCCGCCAAAGGTATCTATTTCCAGAACAAAGAGGGTATCCGGCGTGTTGTCCGGCCCGGCAAGCGCCCGCTTGATAAAGGCGGCCATGCCGGGGTCCACCTCGCCGGATACCGGAATGACGCGGACGTCGCGGCCCGTCTGCTCGACTCCGCCAGACAGCTTTGCCGGCGCCGAAAGTAACAAAACAATGGCCAGGACAAAAAAAGCACACAAGCTGACAGGCAGTTTTTGCAACCGGGGCCTCCACATGAACAAATGTAAAATTCGAGCAACTATCAAGGATAGAATTACTGTTTTTGTTCAACCGCGACAAGATCGGCAACAAAGCTGCCCACCACCACCTTGCTCTGCAGGCGCACGAGCAGCCTGGGATTATCCGCGCTCAGCCAGAGACGGATTTTGGCGTTCTTGCTTTTTTCGAAAACTCCGCCCACATGCTGCAGATCAGGCTCCACGAGCATTGTGTCATAGGTGCGGCCGTTGATTTCAAGCGTTTCCCGACCCTGCATGCGGACTCTACCAATCACGTTTTTCTTGCCATCGGTGATCGGTCTTGTCACCTCAGTGCCTTCCTGAAAAGGCGTCTGCCGCAGGAAGTAAAAGGCCGCCAGCGGATCAAGGGTATCTGGCATGAGCGATATCGTCTTCTGTTCCTTGCCGAAGTTTGAATAGTCTGCTTTATTTTCATCCCAGTTGAAAACCACCTCAACGTTGCGTCGGGTCTTCCCTTCCTGCTGGTCTTTTTTGTAGAGGATGGAGTGGTTCAGGCCGCGGTCCACATAAGAGTCAACCCGGTCGCGAACCTTGTAGAAAACATCGGCAAAGGAGTTACTTTTGGCGGTGAGCACGAAATGCCAGGCCGGCACGCCGTTGATTTCCTCCTCGGGTAAAATTTCGAGTGTTGCCTCGCCCACCGGCACGAAACCCCATCGGAGTTGGAAAACGAGTCGCTCTCCCGGCCGGAAGGAGGCGTCCTGGGTCGTGGCCGTTGCCGGCCGGGGGAAGAAAGCAAGAAACAACGAAATCACAAAGAGGACGACAACGCGCTCAATTTTTTTGATCAATGTTATGAACTCCTGCTCCTGTCCTTTTCCCGCAGTGCCAGAAAAACGAAAAAACTCAGAACATGCCGTGTGTTGGCCCGCGTTCCTTCCTATTTAGCCTTTTCTTTTTATCCTTGCATCCCCAAAATGATGTCAGTAGTCTTGTCCGAGGCACGGACGGGCCGACCAGTTTGGCAAATTGACCGCGACTGGCTTTCCGGTACGGTAATCGCCGGGGTCGATTTCAGGACTGCTGACAATGCGCAATTACTTTTTCGCTCTCAATAAATCGTTGACCGCCAAGCTTGTCATCGCCATCAGCGGCCTTGTCCTGATCGGCACCAGCATCTTTTGGGTGCTGACCAGCCGCGCGGAGCGGCGGGATCTGGAACTCAACGCCCTCACCTACACCATCTCGCTCTCCGAGGTGGTGATCAGCAGTCTCAGATACGAGATGCTGCTGGCCAAGCGCCAGGATATCCAGAAAATCATCGAATCCATCGGCACCACCGACTTCATTGAAAAAGTCCGGATAGTTGATGAGACCGGTCGCATATTTTATTCTTCGCAACCGGAGGAAATCAATCAGGTCCACCAGATGGAAACCTTTCTAGTGCCGCTTGCACGGGAAAATCACGTCAAGACAGAGACGGCTGGCAGCAGGTGGGGAATCTATCCCAACTCCCAGGGACGAGTGCTGGCCTACCTGGCGCCGATCGAAAACACGCCGGACTGTTACACCGCCGCCTGCCATGTCCATCCGCCGGACCGGAAGACTCTCGGCTTTCTGCGCACGGATTTTTCGTTGCAGGATATTGACAACAACATGGCGGAACACTCCCTCCGCAACCTGTTTTATATTATCTGTTTTGTCGGGCTGATTGCGCTCCTGCTTTCCGTCACCCTCTGGAAACTGGTGATTGCGCCGCTGACCGGCCTTGCCAGGGGCATGCGCCAGGTTTCCGCCGGCGACCTGGCACCCAAGCTGGATGTTCCTTCCATGGATGAAATCGGCGCGCTTGCCGCGACATTCAACACGATGACCAGCGAATTGAGTGATGCCAGGCAAAAAATGGAACGCTGGAATCAGCGCCTGGCTGAAGAGGTCGATTTGAAGGCCCGCGAAATCAGACAAACCCAGGATAAGCTCATTGAGGCCGAGAAAATGGCGGCACTGGGCCGGCTCACCGCGGATATTGCCCACAGCATCCGTAATCCGCTGACCGCGCTCGGCGGTTTCGGCCGCCGCCTCCTGAAACTGGCCTCCACGGAAAAACAGCAGGAATACGCAAAAATCGTGGTATCGGAAGCCGCCCGTCTCGAACACATCCTGCGCGACGTGCTGGTCTACTCCCGCGAACCTGAATACCACTACCAGAAGATGCCGGTCACCGAGGTGCTTAAGGAATCCCTGCGGCTCTTTGCCGATATATTCAACGAACACGCCATCAGGGTGGAGCTGGTCCTTGACACGGAGCTGCCGATTCTTCTGGAAAAGGATCAGGCCCGCCAGGCCATCGACAATCTGCTGTCGAACGCCGCCGACGCCATGCCGGAAGGCGGCATTCTCAGCATCCAGGTCAGGGCCGCGGACCACAACAACATCACCTATGTGGCCGTGACGCTTGCCGATACCGGTTCAGGCGTGCAGAAAGATAAACTCGCCTATATTCTCGAGCCGTTTTATTCGACCAAGAAGGTCGGCAGGGGAACCGGCCTGGGGCTGCCCATCAGCCGCAAGATCATCGAGGAACATGGCGGTTTCATGAGCGCTGCCAACCGACCGGAAGGCGGTTTTGCCATAACCCTTTATTTCCCGTACCAGGAAGAAAAGGAACAGGCGAGACCCTGCTGGGAATTCATGCAGTGTGGCAGGGATAAAAATAATGAAACCAAGTGCCCGGCCTATCCTCATTTCGGCAGAGTTTGCTGGGCCGTGGCCGGCACCCTGTGCGCCGGCAAGGTCCAAGGTACCTTTGCTCAGAAATACAGCAGCTGTACGGTCTGCAAATTCTACAATCATGTAATGCAGAAAAGGAAAGCAGTCGAGTAACATGGCGCTATTCGACAAGCACGATATCCTCCGGCCCGATTCTGATCTGATCGAATGGATGCGCCAGATCCGGCGCACCATCCACCAGTATCCGGAGCTTGCCTACAAGGAACACCGGACAAAGGCGCTCATCGTTGAAAAGCTGCGGGAGCTTGGCATTCCCTGCCGCGCCGACATCGCCGAAACCGGGGTGGTCGCCACAATCGACAGCGACCTGTCTTCTGTTAAAGGGGCTGAACCCCAATCCTGCGTTGCCCTGCGGGCGGACATGGACGGCCTGCCGGTGGAAGAAAAAACCGAGCTGCCCTTTGCCTCGAAGATTGCCGGCCAGATGCATGCCTGCGGCCATGACGGCCATGTCGCCATGCTGTTGGGCGCCGCCGCCCTTCTCCGGCACCAGGTTGTGCCGGGCCGGGTTGTCCTCTTATTCCAGCCGGCAGAGGAATCCGGCAACGGCGCCCGGGCCATGCTGGAGGGTGGCGCCCTGGAAGGAGTGCGGAGCATCTTTGCCGGGCATATCGACCTGCATTTCGAGGTCGGCCAGATTGCGGCGCAGGCTGGCCTGATCTGCGCCAATACTGATAAATTCAGGATTCAGGTCTGCGGACCAGGCGGCCATGCTGCCCGGCCCCACGAGACGGTCGACTGTATTGTCGTGGCCAGCCATCTGGTCATGAGCATCCAGACCCTGGTCTCCCGGGAGATCAACCCGGCCTATCCGACCGTGGTCAGTATTGGTCGGATTCAGGGCGGCACCGCGTCCAACATCATTGCCGAGGAGGTCGTGCTTGAGGGGACGGTCCGCGCCACCGATCCCGCCATCCGGCGCCAGATTCTCGCCGGCCTGGAACGCATGGTCCGGGCTACGGCCGGCATGTATAACGCCGGGACCGCAATCCAGATCAAAGAAGGGCTGCCGCCGGTGATCAATGATCCCGCGGCCGCTAAACTGGCCCGCGAGGCGGCCGGGCTGGTGGTGGGGTCCAAAGGGGTGACGGCGCAGCCGCACCCCAGCCTGGGCGGCGAGGATTTTGCCTGTTATCTGGCAAAGGTGCCGGGCTGTCTGGTGCGTTTCGGGGCCGGCAGCCCCGGGCGGGCCATTGTCCCGGCCCACAGCCCACGTTATGATTTTGATGAGGGGGTCCTGCCGGTCGGCGCAGGCTATTTGGCCAATGTGGCCATGCTGGCCCTTTCACGGGAAGACCTGCGGGAAAACTCCTGAAGAAAAGGCTCAGCTCACCACCCAGGCGGCAAAACCATTGCACTGTCGGACCACCGTGTTCGAGATGCTGCCGAACAGAAACTCCTCGGCCTTGCTCACCCCGCGCTTGCCGACCACCACGATGCCATAATCGCCTTCCGCCCTCTCCCGCAGGATTGCCTGGCTGATGGTTTCGCCCGCCGTCATCCGGCAGGCGGTTGTAATCCGCTCCGCCGGGAACTGCATCTGCGTCAGAATCGCAATGGCCTCCGTGAAGACGCGGTCGGCGGCAAGCTCCTTTTCCTGTCGGTACTGATCAAGTATCCCGCCTTCCTGCAAAAACTGGGGCGGCGGTTCAGGAAAAACGTACAGCAGGCAGATGTGCAGTGCCTCGTTTCCGCCGACGATTTCTCCGACAAAACGAAGCGCCCGGCGCGAGGTCTCACCGCCATCCGCCGCCACCAGCATCTTTTTCCAGTTTGTCATCGTCTTTACCTCTCAGCGCCTGTCGGCCGACAAAATCCGCGATAAACAGTCGATTGCAAGTTCGTTCAAGGCTGATAACTATCCTGGCCCCATCGCTCAATGAGCCGGACCAGTTCAAACATGGTCTGCTGGGTCGTGGTCGGGACTCGGGATTCCGAACCGTAGCGGCACAGGCCGCCGTTCTGTGCATCCACCTCGGTCCGCCGCTGGTTGATCACGTCCTGTAGCATGGAAGACATGTTCCGCGCTGTTCTTTCGCAGTTGGAGAACAGCAGTTCATAGAGGTCCTGATAGACCAGATCAATGCCCTGGGCCTCGGCCACGGCTTGTCCTTCATCGATCAGCCGTTTCAGCAGGGTGACGGATTCCATGGTCTCAAGGAGCTGGCCGTTCTTGACGCGCAGGACCGCGGAAACAGAGTTGATCGCCGAATAGACGATCACCTTGCTCCACAACCGGCCGACAATCCGCTTGACCACTTGGGCAACAAGGCCGCTTTCGTTGAATGCCTGCCGCAACCGTTCGATACGGGGCGTGATCCGGCCGTCGAGTTCACCGATATAGGTGGTGCCGACCCCTCCGTGTTTCACGCGGCCGGGCAGAAGCGCCGTGCCGGCCATGAAGGTGAAACCGCCAATGATATTCTCCCTGGACACCACCTGTTCCATAATCTCCAGGTTGCCGAGGCCGGTTTGCAGACTCAGGATCGGCGAAGAGGCAGTCACCAGGTGAACGACGCTGTGGATGGCGGCAGAGGTGTCAAAGGATTTCACCGCCAGAATAACGGCATCGCAGTCGGCAATTTCCCTGGCATCGGCAACGGCCCTCGCCTTGACAAAGGCCATTTCATGGATATCCACCATGTCGATGTCCATGATGCCGACGCCGTCCCGGTTGATGGCCTCGACCACATCCGGCATGATCTCGATAAAGATAACCTCATGGCCACCCCTGCTCAGAAAAACCCCGAATACCCTGCCGATTGCCCCTGCGCCAACAATGACGATCTTCATGGTCTTCCTCTCCGTTGTGTACCATTTTGACGGCAGCCGTAATTCCGGTGTTCCTGATGAATGATCGCGGCCTGCGTTACAATGTCGATTACAACATCTCCACCAGCTTGTCAACGGCAGCCTGCCGATATCTGCCTTGCCAATCCTCGATTGTCGGTAAATGTCAAGTCTCTTGCCGAAGGCGGCTTCCCCTGTTATGTTTGTCGGCACTGTTACCGGGAGCCGCCGGAGAGTTTTTCGACACGAAACTAAAGACGCTTTTATGGCCGCATACATCATCAGACGCATCCTGCTCATGATCCCCACCCTGTTCGGGATCATGCTCATCACCTTCATCGTCACCCAGTTTGTGCCGGGCGGTCCGGTGGAGCAGTTGCTTGCCGAGATGAAGGGTCATGCGGCCGGTATGACCGGCGGCGAGGTCAGGAGCAGCAGGACCAGCGATCTGTACCAGGGCGCCCGGGGGCTCGACCAGGAACGCATTGAGAAACTGCGCGTTCTCTACGGTTTTGACAAGCCGCCGACGGTCCGCTTTCTCAACATGATGAAGAGCTACCTGCTGTTTGACTTCGGCACCAGCTATTACCATCACAAGAGCGTTGTGCAGCTGGTCGTGTCCAAGCTGCCGGTTTCCATGTCCCTGGGGCTCTGGAGCTTTTTAATAGTTTATCTGACCTGCATCCCGCTCGGCATCTCCAAGGCGATCAACGACGGCTCCCGGTTTGACGTGATCACCAGTTCCGTTATTCTGGTCGGCTACGCCATCCCCGGCTTTGTGCTGGCCATTCTCCTCATCGTACTCTTCGGCGGCGGCAGCTTCTGGAATGTATTTCCGCTGCGCGGCCTGGTTTCCGACAACTGGGTCGAGCTTGCCTGGCCGGCCAGAATCCTCGACTACCTCTGGCACATGGTCCTGCCGATCATTGCCAGCACAGTGGGCAGCCTGGCGGTGATGACCCTGCTCACCAAGAACAGCTTCCTGGAGGAGATCCGCAAGCAGTACGTCTTGACCGCCCGGGCCAAGGGGTTGAGCGACCAACAGGTACTCTATAAACATGTCTTCAGAAACGCCATCATCCCGATCATCACCGGTTTTCCCGGCTCCTTCATCACCGCCTTCTTTACCGGCAGCCTGCTGATCGAGACCATTTTTTCGCTGGACGGCATGGGGCTTCTGGCCTATCAGTCAGTCTTGAACCGCGACTACCCGGTGGTGCTCGGCACCCTCTATTTTTTCACGATCATCGGTCTTGTCTCCCGGCTGCTCTCCGATCTGAGCTATATTTTGGTGGACCCCCGGATCACCTTTGAGAGCGTCGAACAGCAATGAGCAGCCGGCCCAACAGTCTCGGCTGGCGGCGCTGGCGGCGCTTTCGCAGCAACCGGCGCGGCTATTACAGCCTGCTTATCTTCTCAGTGTTTTTTATCGTCAGCCTCGGCGCCGAACTGATCAGCAACGACAAACCGTTTCTTGTCTATTTCCAGGGTGATTTCTACCTGCCCATCTTCAAGGCCTATCCGGAAACCGTTTTCGGCGGTGATTTCGACACCGAGACCGACTACCGCGACCCCTATATCCGGGACATCCTCAGTACAGACGGCAACTGGATGCTCTCCCCTCTGAATCCGCATTCGTACAACACAATCAACCAGGATATTGTCGGGCCGGTGCCCTCGCCGCCAACCCGGGCAAACCTCCTGGGCACCGATGACCGGGGCCGGGACGTTCTGGCCAGGCTGCTCTATGGTTTCCGCCTTTCCGTGTTGTTCGGCTTCGGCCTGACCCTCATTGGCACCGTGCTCGGCATCATCACCGGCGCGGTACAGGGCTATTTCGGTGGCCGGATCGATCTCTTCTTCCAGCGGTTCATCGAACTCTGGGGTTCCATGCCCGAACTCTACCTGCTCATCATCTTTGCCTCCATCTTCAAGCCCAGCATCCTGCTCCTGCTGATTCTGCTGTCGCTCTTCGGCTGGATGGGACTGTCCGATTACGTGCGGGCCGAATTCCTCCGCGGCCGTAACATGGACTATGTCACCGCGGCCAAGGCCCTGGGCGTCGGCAATCTGACCATCATGTTCCGCCATCTTTTACCCAACGGCATGACGCCGGTGATCACCTTCCTGCCCTTCCGGATGTCCGGCTCGATTCTCGCTTTAACCAGCCTGGATTTTCTGGGTCTCGGCGTGCCGCCTTCCACCCCCAGTCTCGGTGAACTGCTGGCCCAGGGCAAAGGCAATATCGAGGCCTGGTGGCTGTCGCTCACCACCTTTGCGGTGCTGGTCGGTACCCTGGTGCTGCTCATCTTCATTGGCGAAGCCCTGCGTGAGACCTTTGACCCGCGACAGATCGCGAAACTGCCAGACTAGGAAAACCGGGCATGCCGCTGCTTACGATCAACAATCTCTCCGTTACCATCCACACGGAATCAGGGGCCAGCAAGGTCCTGGAGAATATCTCCCTGGCAATCGAGGCGGGCCAGACCGTGGCCCTGGTCGGCGAGTCCGGTTCCGGCAAGTCGGTTACCGCCCTCTCCATTCTCCGTCTGCTGGAAACAACCGCCGCCGTGTCCATGCACGGCCAGATCCTGTTTGACAATGTAAATTTGCTCAGTCTGGATGAGCCGGCCATGCGGCAATTGCGCGGCAACCGGATCGCCATGATCTTCCAGGAGCCAATGACCTCGCTCAATCCGGTCTATTGCATCGGCAATCAGATTGTCGAGGTTCTTATGCTCCACCAAGGCATGGCGCGCCAGGCAGCGACCAAGAAGGCGGCGCAACTCCTGGCGCGAACCGGCATCCCGGAATCGGAGAAACGTTTGTCCAGCTTTCCGCACCAACTCTCCGGCGGCCAGCGCCAGCGGGTGATGATCGCCATGGCGCTCGCCTGCCGGCCGGCTCTGCTCATCGCCGACGAGCCGACCACCGCCCTGGACGTCACCATCCAGGCCCAGATCCTGGAGTTGATCCGCGACCTGCAGCAGGAGATGAACATGGCCGTGCTGCTCATTACCCACGACCTGACCATGGTCCGCAACATGACCGATCAGGTCCATATCATGCAAAACGGCCGGATTGTCGAGCAGGGCGCCACCGAGGAAATCTTTCGCGCCCCGCGCGATCCCTACACCAACCATCTGCTGGCCAGCATCCCGACGGACGGCCCGCTGCCCAAAGAAGAGCGGCCTGCCCTGCTCACCATAAATAAACTTACCTGTCATTTCCCGGTCAAGACCGGTCTGCTCAAAAGGACGGTGGGGGTGATCAGGGCGGTGGACGGGGTCGATATGGTCATCCGACAGGGAACCACCTGCGGGGTGGTCGGAGAATCAGGCTCGGGCAAGAGTACCTTGGGCATGTGCCTGCTGCGGCTTACCGGCTGCCAGGGCGAGATTCGCTATGCCGAGAGCTCGGGCCGCACCGTTGATCTGCGCGGTTTTGACAGCCGCCGGATGCGGCCGCTGCGCCGGGAGATGCAGGTGGTGTTCCAGGACCCGTTTTCCTCTCTTTCCCCCAGGCTGACCGTGGAACGGATCATTGGCGAGGGGCTGCAGGCGCACAAAATCGGCCGAAACCGCCAGGAACGGCGCCAGCTTGTTGAGCAGGGTCTGGCCGAGGTCGGACTCACGCCGGAGATGGCCGACCGCTACCCCCACGAATTCTCGGGCGGCCAGCGTCAGCGGATCGCCATTGCCAGGGCCGTCATTTTAAAACCACGATTCCTGGTGCTGGATGAACCGACCAGCGCTCTCGACATGACCATCCAGGCCCAGATCATTCAACTCCTCCGGGATCTGCAGGAAAAATACGGTATCACCTATCTGTTCATCTCCCATGACCTGCGGGTCATCCGCGCCCTGTGCGACGAGGTGGCGGTCATGCAGAACGGCCGTATTGTCGAGGCCGGTCCGGCCCAGCGCCTTTTCAGCGATCCGCAACACCCCTATACCAGGCAGCTCTTTGCCGCATCCTTTGAGCTTAAGGCGCGGATCTGATTGAATAATCGAATATTGAATAAAGCTTGTGCCCCCTTGGAGGCAAACAAGGAACCGCACGAAACTTCATAATTCGAAATTCCTTGTTCGATATTCGACATTCATTTTTCCCTGATCCCTACTCAAACTGGGCCTTGAACTCGGCGAACTGCTGTTGCAAGGCCGCCAGCTCCTGTTGCAGTTGCCGGAAATCTTCCTCAAGGACGGCGATGCGGTCGTTCTCGGCGCGGACCGCCAGGGTGGCGGGCTCCGGCCGGGCAATCGATTCCGTGGGCAAATCCGCCGGCTCGCCGCAGAGCAGATGGGCGTAACGGGGCTCCTTGCGGCCCGGCTGCCTGGCCAGAATTTTTACCAGACCCATCTCTTCCAGACTGACTAACGTGGCCGCCACCTCTTCGAGATCGGCAAAACTGCAGAGCCGCTCGGTGCGGGTACGGATTTCGCCAACGGTCTGAGGCCCGCGCAGCAAAAGAACACAGATGATGGCCGCCTCCCGCGCCACCATGTTGCGGGGTGCGTTGAAATTATGCTCATACTTCGGCACCCGGCTGACATTGCTCTGTCTGAGCAGCTGTTTTGCCTGCAGCCCGGCGCAGGCCCGGACAACGGTCATGTCGTCATAGCTAACCACCGGCTCGCGGCTTGATTTCTGGTTGCAGGCATTGACTAAAGCCAACAGGGAGAGCGGATAATACTCCGGGGTCGCCATTTCTTTTTCAAGCAGACAGCCCAGCACTCGGGCCTCTGCCTCGTTCAATATTTCATCTGCCATGTTCACTCCAGGTAAATTCGACCTAACTTGCTGAAATTGCGTAGTTCAAGTTTTTAAAGAGAATATCGAATATCGAACAAGGAATTTCGAATCATGAAGTTTTGTTTTTTCGGACCATGATTGCCGATTTTTGTCTTTGCCAAGGTCTCGACGGTTAGAATTATACGAACGGCAAGATCAATCAACCGCTCCTCAAGATCGAACTCCCTGTTTCCCTTCGACATTCATTATTCCTTGTTCGATATTCGATATTCTTTTCTGTCTTTCCCAGGTAACTTCAACCGGCTGCGGGCGTGGGGCGCTCACTTTTCACCCCTTACTACAGCCGAAGGCTCACGTCGCACGACCCGCTTCGCCAGCCCCTGCAGCCGATCCATATAGTAATAAACAACCGGCGTGATATAGAGGGTCAGAACCTGGGAAACAAGCAGGCCGCCGACCACGGCCAGACCGAGTGAGCGCCTGGCATCGGCCCCGGTGCCGAACCCCAGGGCAATGGGCAGAATGCCCATGAGGGCGGCCATGGTGGTCATCATGATCGGCCGGAAGCGGACCATACAGCCCTGGAAGATGGCGTCGATTGGCGCCCTGCCCTCCCGGCGCTGCGCCTCCAGGGCGAAATCGATCATCATGATCGCATTCTTCTTGACGATTCCCACCAGCATGATCACCCCGACAAAGGCGTATAGATCGAGTTCCTTGCCAAAGGCCAGCAAGGTGAGCAAGGCGCCTACGCCGGCGGCCGGCAGGCCGGAGAGGATGGTGAGTGGATGGATATAGCTTTCGTAGAGAATGCCCAGCACGATATAGATGACGAGAATGGCCATGAGCAGCAGCAGAATAAGCCCCCGGGTTGCGGCCTGGTACACCTTGGCCGCGCCCTGGAAGTCGGTGCTGATCGTGGCCGGCAGCGTGGCGCCGGCCGTCTGTTCGATGGCGCTCAAGGCCTCGCTTAATGGCACGCCCGGCTTGACGTTGAAGGAGAGGGTCACCGCCACGCTCTGCCCCACATGGTTAATGGCCAGCGGCCCGAGACTGCGGGAGATTTCAGCGACGCTGCCCAGCGGCACCAGCCTGCCGCCTTTGGCGCGGACATAGAGCAGGCTCAGGGATTCCGGGTCGGTCTGGAAACGGGGCTCCAGTTCCATGATCACCCGATACTGGTTGGTCGGCGCGTAGATCGTGGAGACCTGCCGCGTGCCGTAGGCGGAATACAGAGCCTCTTCGATCTGCTGGGCGGTGATGCCGAGGGCCGAGGCCTGATCCCGGTCGATCCGCACGTCCACCTGCGGATTCTTTATCTGCAGGTCGGAAGTTACATCCTGCAGTTGGGTAAGCTCCCGCATTTTCTCTTCCAGGATCTGGGCATTGCGGTACAACTCGGCGGTGTCCGGGCTCTGGAGGACATACTGGTACATGCTCTTGGTCTGTTTGGTCTCAAGCCTGATCGGCGGCGGGTTCTGCATGAACATGTTGATCCCCGGCACCTTGGAAACCTTGGGCCGGAGGGCCTGGATCACCTGATCGGCAGTAAGCTTTCGCTGGTCACGGGGCTTGAGACGGATGAACATGAAGCCGGAATTGGAAGTCACCCGCGAGCCGCCGGCCCCGACAAAGGACATGAAGGCCTCAACGTTTGGATCTCCCTTGACAATTTTGGCAAGAATCTGCTGGTTGCGAACCATTGCCTCAAATGAGACATCCTGCGGACCTTCGGTGATGGCGCGGAAGGCGCCGGTGTCCTCGCTGGGTAAAAGTCCGGTCGGCATCCTGGTAAAGAGCCAGACCGAAAAAACCGTCAGGAGAACCGTAAAAACAAGGGCGACCAGCCGGAATCTGAGGACCAGGCGCAGACTTTTTTCGTAGCCGGCCAGCAGGGCCGTGAAAAAACGTTCGAGCAAAAGATACGCCCGGCCGTGGCCGTTAGCAGCCGGGGTGCGCAGGAAGCGGCTGCAGAGCATGGGGGTGAGCGACAGCGAAACAAAGCCGGAAATCAGAATGGCCAGACTGATCGAGACGGCGAATTCGTGCAGTAAACGGCCGAGCATCCCCTGCATGAACAGAACCGGCAGGAATACCGTTACCAAAGAAAGGGTCATGGCCAGGATGGTAAAGCCGATCTCCCTGGAACCTCGGAGAGCCGCGTCCATGGCGGCCTCGCCTTTTTCCGTGTGCCTGACAATGTTTTCGAGCATGACGATGGCGTCGTCCACCACGTAGCCCACCGATAGGGTGAGCGCCATCAGCGAAATATTGTTGACGCTGAAGCCGAGCAGATACATGCCGGCAAAGGTGCCGACCAGGGAAAGCGGCAGGGCCAGGCTCGGGATCACGGTCGAGGAGAGGTTGCGCAAAAACAGAAAAATCACCATGACCACCAGACAGACCGTGATGACAAGGGTGAATTTGACCTCGGCCACCGAATCCCGGATGGAGACCGAGCGGTCGTAGAGGATGTCCAGGTCCACCGAGGCGGGCATCTGGGCCTGCATGGCCGGCAGCAGTCCCTTGACGCGGTCCACCACCTCGATGGTGTTGGTGCCGGGTTGGCGGCGGACGGCAAGGACAACGGCCCGGGTCTCGTTGTACCAGCCGGCTGCCTTGTCGTTTTCCACGCTGTCCGAGATTTGGGCGATTTCCTCAAGCCGGACCGGGGCGCCGTTGCGATAGGCCACGATCAGGTCCTGGTAGGCTGCGGCGTTGATCAACTGGCCGTAGGCCTGCAGGGTAACCGACTGCTGCTTGCCTGACAGCACGCCGGCCGGCAGGTTGACGTTACCCTGGGCTAAAGCGTCAGCCACCTCATCGATGCCGAGCTGTTTACTGGCCAGAGCACCAGGGTCAAGCTGCACTCGGACCGCGTATTTCTGCGCGCCAAAGACCTGCACCTGCGACACGCCGCTCAGCATGGAGATGCGCGGCGCGATGATGGTGTCGGCGTACTCGCTGATCGCGGTAAGCGGCAAGGCGGGCGAGTGGAGGGCCAGATAGAGCACCGGCGAATCGGCCGGGTTGTCTTTGCGGTAGGATGGCGGGGTGGACATGTCGCGCGGCAGACTGCGCCCTGCCTTGGCCAGGGCCGACTGCACGTCCTGGGCCGCCGCGTCGATATCCCGTTCGAGAGCAAACTGGAGGCTGATCTGGGTGGAACCCTGGCCGCTCGTCGACGACATGGCTTCAAGCCCGGCAATGGTCGAGAGTTCCCGCTCCAGCGGGGTTGCTACTGCCGAGGCCATGGTTTCCGGGCTGGCGCCGGGCAGAGAGGCACTCACCTGAATGGAAGGATAGTCGACATTGGGCAGATCATTAACCGGCAGCAGTCGATAGGCAAAGACCCCGAACAGGATAACCGCCAGCATGATCAGGCTGGTCATCACCGGCCGCCGGATGAACAGCTCGGAGATATTCATGGTCGGCTGCCCTTGCTCTCTTGCGGCTCGCCGGCAATGGCCACCTGGACGCCGGTCCTGAGGCGCATCTGGCCCTCGGTGACCACCTGCTCGCCCGACTGCAACCCCTCGACGATCACGGTTTCATTTTCATGGGCCGGGCCAATGGCAACCGGGCGTGATTCAACCGTCGAATCGGCCTTGATCACAAAAACATAGGGGCCTTCCTGGCCGATCTGCACTGCTTCGGTCGGCACCACCACCGCGTTGGCCAGGGTTTTCAAGGAAAGCGTCACATTGACAAACTGGCCGGGCCAGAGCTTTTTTGATTTATTGTCAAACAGGGCCTTCACCTTGATGGTGCCGGTTCCGGTGTCCACAGTGTTGTCCAGAAAGGAAACAGTCCCGGTTTCATTTTGGGAATCGTTGCCCGTTGTCCGCACAGAAACTGTCAGCGGGGCAGAGGCAATACGGGTTTGGATTTCCTGCAGATAGCGTTCCGGCAGGCTAAAGGCGACATGCAGCGGGCTGATCTGGTTGATGGTTACCAAGCCCGGTGCTTCGTTGGCCTTGACCACGCTGCCGGCATGGACCGCCAGATTGCCGGTTCGACCGCTCATGGGCGCTTTGATCGTGCAGTAGGCCAGATCCACCTGGGCCGCCTGCAGAATGGCCCGGTCGGCCATGACCTGTTTGGCAAGGGCTGAGGCGTTGGTCTGCAACTGGTCGTATTCCTGCTGGCTGACCACGCCTCGTTGCAGCAAGTCAGCGTAGCGTACGGCCTTGTCCCGGGCAAAGCCCTCCTGGGCAAGATCGCGGGCAAGAGCAGCCTCGGCCTGCATGACCGCGGCCTGGTAATGCTGCGGATCAAGGGAGAAAAGCAGATCACCCTTGGCAACTTCCTGGCCCTCGGTGAAATGGACGGTACTCAGTTGCCCGTTCACCTGGGATTTCAATTCGACAGAGGAAGAGGCCTCCACATTACCGATGGCCCGCAGCAGCACCGGCACATCGCGTTCGACCGCAATGGCGGCGCTCACCGGAAAAACGCTTTTGGGTTTCTGGGGTTTTTCCTGTTGTCGGCACGCCGACAACAGGAGGCCGCAGGCCATAACCAGGCCAAGGCAGATAGCCATGAGCCTAACGTCGGGGCGGCGATGCCAGGCATAATTCATAAGATATTTCATCATTGCGGATACCGACAGTTGACGTTGCAAAAATATAAAAAACGCAGTCGCTGGCCAGCCTACTCATAACCGGCAGCCTGATTTCTTATACCTGAAAATCTGGAAAGTCTAGGACAATTTTCAGTTTTTACCCGTGCGGTTGGCGATTCCTTTCATCAGCGAATCGCCAACCGCTCCCACTGTTCTACCGGCCCCGGGATACTGTCGAACAACGGGTGGGGCTCGGGGGAAAGCACGCTGCACCACTGTCGAAAACACGCGGGATTGCGCAACTGCAGCTTACGCAGGAGATGCTGCCATTCGTAGGCGAGTTGCCCATCCGTTACCGTGATGCGGGCATGATCGCGGACCGGCCCTGCCTTGCTCTGGTCAAAGGCATAGCTGCGCAATGCTGCCTCCGCAAGGACGGCGGCGAGGTAGGCATTAATGGCTGAAACGGGTGAGGGGTGAGACTGAAATCGATCAAGCTGCGGATGGTTGCGATAGCCCCTGGTTTTTCCGCGAAGGACGGCGCGAGCCAGGAGCGCCTCGCGCCACAAGGCAACCAGGCCTTGCGGATCAAGATATCTGGGATGCACCGACCAGAGTCTCATGCGCGCATGACAAATCCAGCGGGTGGGCAGAAAACGGCATGTTCCGGAAAATGCCACCTATTCATCAAATAAATTCACGAATTCCATGGCTGCCAGATTTGACGCAAAAGACCTGGCGACAAGCGAGTTCGCCGCCATCGGCGGCAAGCCTATTTCATTGACAACATACCGGCACAAGTCCATTAAATCTTCCTTGCTTTGGCTCCTTGCTCGTTGAACCGTCTCATGAATCCGTTGGAGGTATGACAAGCCGTCGGCCATGCGCTTCTCTATTTGCTCATGTCCCAGTACAGGGGCATCCCACGATGAAAGCAATATCTCTATATTTTTTATTTCTTTCAGCCTTTTTATGGAATGGACAGAGGCAACGATATCCTCATAGATCGGCAGATCGTTTGGCAGAGGCAAGGAATCACCGGTAACAATCGCTTTTTCGTTCTCGAAGATTAGGGAAATCGAACCCCTTGAATGCCCAGGCGTATGCATGACTTTACAACTGGTTTCTCCGCCGAGTCGCACAATTTCTCCATCGGCAAGCAGCCGGTCAACGATTACAGGCCCGCCCACCAGGGTATGAAATCCCGGAACCGGTCGTTCCTTAAATTGTTTTTCCGTATCTTCAATCCACTCTTTCTCGCCGGCATGCGCCAGAACCACGCACCCGGTTGCCGCCTTGATGGCCTTGACCGCTCCGATATGGTCCGGATGCGAGTGCGTAAGAACGACCGCGGATATTTCTGCCGGGTCCCTGCCCTTCTTTTTTATATAATCAAACAGGACTGGTTCCGCGCCGGCGACCCCGCTGTCGATGAGGGTGACTTTGTCTCCAAAAACGATGTAGGCATATACCTCCCGGTCAATCACCTTGTCGGGACTGATCGGTATCGTAAACGGAATCCTGACAGCATGAATATGTTCGGTAACTTTCATAATTCGTTCCTTCAGACAGATGAAAACGCCATGACTGCGGCAGGGTATTGCGGTAGAACTCATTTCTTGTCGTTGTCGCGCTTCTTCATCAGCTCATCATAGATATCCGGATAGAGCTTCTTGGCGCAGTCCGGGCAGACGGTATGGGAAAAGAGCAGGTCGGAATGATGGCTTATATAGGCCTCGACCTGGGTCCAGTAGCCTGAATCCTCCCGGACCTTCTTGCAGGAGGCGCAGATGGGAAGGATACCCTGCAGGATCTTGACCTCGGCCAAGGCCTGCTTGAGTTCGACGATCAGTTTGCGCTGCTCCTGGTCGCGCTGTCGGACCTCATTCCGCAGGCAGATGATCTCCGCACTGCGGGTGATTATCGAAAAAAGCCGCTCCGCCTCCACCGGTTTCAGGATATACCCGTCAATCTCGAGATCGATGGCTTTGAGCAGCAACTCGGTGTCGCTGAAGGCGGAAATCACAATGATCCTGGCATCCGGTCCGCACCGTTTGATTTCCCGGATCATGTCAAAGCCGCTCATCCGGGGCATGCGGATATCAGTGATCACGATATCGGGCTTGATCTTCATAAAAACATCGAGCCCCTCCTGACCGTCCGCGGCCAGATGCACCTCCCTGACCCGCCGCCTGAGCATGGCGGCAAGCCGTTCGCGGGGAACCTCCTCATCTTCGACATAAAGCACGGCAAGGTCGATAACCCCTTCAGGTGTTTTTTCTTCTTTTTTAATTTCGTTGATTGTCATGGCTTCAGCCTCCCAAAATTATGATAACGATTCCTTATCAGATTACGATCGTAAATTCGGCGCCTTCGTCCGTGTTGCGGGCCATGATCCGGCCTCCCATGTTGTTCTCGATGATCGTCTTGGCCATGTAAAGGCCGATGCCCGTGCCCTTGCCCTGTTCCTTGCTGGTAAAGTACGGTTCGAAAATCCGGTCGACAGCGGCATCCGGCATGCCGCCGCCGTTGTCCATAACTCGGATAACCACACGTTCGCCATCCCGGTCGAATTCTACCCGAATAATGCCCTTCTGTTGCGCACCGCTCACCCGACGGCGCTCAAGGATCGCATCTTTGGCGTTATCGATAAGGTTTAAGAATACCTGCTTCATCTCGTTTTCAAAACCGTTTATCCACATTTCGTCGCAGGGTTCAATGGGATCGCCAGGCTTAATAGTCTTGCCATGGACAAGACAGGTGATGGAACAGCAGATGTTGTGCGATTGGCACTGGCCGGCCATGATCGCTATCACCTCGGCCATTGCCTTCTTTGCATCAAAACGTATCCGCACTTTGTCGGGAATAAAAAAATTCCGGAAATCGTCGATGGTTTTTGACATGAAGCGGATCTGGGCCATGGCGCTTTCCATGCCCTGTTGCATGTATTCCCGATCAAGTTTCCCGGTCGCAAAGGCGTCCCGGATGTCCTGCACGATAATTGCCACCGCGTTCAAGGGCTGCCGCCACTGATGGGCAATGGCGCCGATCATCTCGCCCATGGCCGCCATCTTCGACTGCTGCACAAGCATTCTCTCTTTTTCCACCCGGGCTTTGGTTTCAGCCTCCACCCTGGCCTCGAGGGTACGGTTCAATTCTTGTAACTCTTGTTCCGCAGCCTTACGCTCGGTAATATCGGTAAACACGACGGCGAACTGACCCTGTTGCGGCGAGTAGGCGAGCACTTCGAAAAAGCGGTTGAGCGCCTGCGAATAATTTTCAAACCGAGCGGCCTGGCCGGTCAGCGCCACCTTCCCATAGGATTCTATCCAATACGGTTCTGTTTCCGGCAGCAATTCAAGCACGGTTCTGCCGATCGTGCTCTCGGCCGCAAGACCGATCATCTGCTCAAAGGCCCGGTTGACTTCCAGATAACGGTAGTCGCCAGGCCGCCCTTCCGCATCCAGAATAATTTCGTGCAGGGCAAAGCCATTGGTCATTTCCGTAATCAGGGTACGGAAGCGCTGCTCACTGCGCCAAAGAGCTTCCGCAGCCTTTTTAAAGGCCGTGATATCCTGAATCATGGCGATGTGCCTGGTGGGCGCCTCACCGGGCAGCCAGAGCGGCGACACCGAAAGATTGGCCCAGGTGATGCCGCCGTCTTTTCGGATATAGCGCTTCTCCATCGTGAACAGGGGAATCTCGCCCTGCCGCAGACGGGCCATGTTCTCCAGGTTCTTTGGCAGGTCATCCGGATGGGTGATGTTCTGAAAATCCATGGTCAGCAACTCCCCTGCGTCCTGGCCGACGATGTCGCAGTATCTCTTGTTGACCTGGATAAATCCGCCTGTGTTTGAATCGATCAGGGCCACGCCCACTGCCGCCTGTTCAAATATGGAGCGGAACAGATTTTCACTCTCTCGCAGCTTCTCCTCAGCTTGCTTTCGCTCGGTAATGTCGATAGTAAAGCCGGCGAGCAGACTACTACCGTCTTTCCGGACGATCGGGAACTTAATGGTCGTGTAATGCCGATCGTTCAGTGTCTCATCCAGTTCGGTGTTTTCACCGCTTGCCACCACCGCCAGATCATCGTCCGCAATCTTCCGGGCGAACTCGGCGGGAAAAAGTTCTTCCATGGTGCGACCGATCATCGAGGCGGCCGGGATGCCCAGCATATTTTCGAAATTATCGCTGACCGAAAGCACCCGGCTCTTGCCCTCCTCAATGGACTTGATAAAGGTGTATACCGGCGTGTACCGCATGAGCAGGGAAAAAAGCTCCTCGCTCTCACTGAGTTGCGCCTCGATCCGTTTTTTCTCGGTGACGTCGTGAATAATCGAATAGAGCACGGTCTTGCCAGCCGATTGGATCGGTCCTGAATAGACCTCGACATCCCTGACCGCACCGTCGGCCCGCCTATGCTTGAACAGAAAATTGGTCCGCTTTTCCGTGCGGGCCTCTTCCATCTCCTTTTTGACTTCCGACGGCGATAACATGTTGATGTCGGCAATATTCATCGCCGACAACTGGTTATAATTCCAGCCGTAAAAAGCAGCAGCGGCAGCATTGGCATCGACGATAGAGCCGTCCGTCGGATCAATAACCAAGGCCACCACCTGCACCTTCTCAAAGAGACTCCTGAAACGTTCTTCGCTCTCGCGCAGGCGATCTTCCGTCTTTTTGCGTTCGGTGATGTCGGCATGAATGCCGATCATCCGCAACGGCTTGTACGCGCTATCGTACGCAACAATCCTTCCAGTGCTGCTGAGCCACAGCCATGCGCCCTTCTTTGTCCTGCGACGATACTCAATCGTAACCGCCTCTCCTCTTTCCAGGCTGTTCCGGTATGCTGCAAGCAGCACAGGTCGGTCTTCCGGGTGGACATTTTCAACCCAGTTCTCAAAAGTTGCAACAAACTCGCCCGGTTCATAGCCGAGCATCTCCTCAATGTCAGGACTGACCTCGGCAGCACCGGTCTGGACATCGAGGTCAAACCAGCCCTGGCGCGCGGCGTGCAGTGCTATACGTAACCGCTCCTCACTGTTCCGGAATTCACTGGTTCGCAGGGTAACCAAATTTTCGAGTTCGCGGTTCAGGGTGAACAGTATGGCGATGGTATGACGGAGAGAATCGGCCATCTTCCGGAAATTACGGCTCAAGGCATCAATCTCGTAAATCGGACTGCTTGGCCAGATGCCGTCAACCGGACTTTCCGGGTGGCTGGCAACCTGTTCGGTCAAGGCTTGGAGCGCGATAATGGGTCGGCTCTGCCAGCGGCTGAAGAGAAACTCCACACCTGACGTGAGCAGGAGAAGACCGACCATCGCGGAAAAATAGTTGGTGGCACTTTGCGTGATACTGGTCAGGGCCGGCAGGAGCGGCGCCTCCACCCGGACTGTCCAGCCGATCGCCGGAGACACCTTGAGTTCGGCGAAGTAGTATGACTTGCGCCAGCGCTGCATGATGCTGATTCCTTTTTCCGGCGCCGGCAGCCAGTGGAATACCTTGGCGGATATCCGGCGGGTCTCGCCACTGGCGCGTGGCAAAGGAGTCATCATCTTCCGCGCCTGGTTCGTGCTGGCGATAATGAGGCCATTCCGGTCCAGGAGGGTAATGACCAGATTCCGTGGCCCGATGATTTCGATAAGCAGCTCCTGCAAAGGACCGAGGTCAAGGATACCAGCGCAATAGCCCTTAAAGTCACCAGCCGCTGGGATCGGCGCCAGCAAAGGGATCGCCGGGGCCGGTTTACCCTCCCTCCCCATGTGGAGATCGCCCACAAAAGGCTCGTGCCGTTCCCGGAGAATCGGCAGATAGGGCCGGTCCGCAAAATTAAGACCTATTGAGGATTTTCCCAGCTCGTCGACCAGCGGCGTATAGGCGATGGAAACAGCATCCCGGTTCATCACCCCGATTCTCTTCAACCCGACAGACGATGCTAGAAATATCTCGGCCTGCCGCTGCATATCCGCAAGTGGCTGCTGTTCAGGATCCACGATGACCGCGGCCAGCGCCTTGATGATCTGGTGTTTTTCCGAAACCCAGGAATCAGCAACACTCCGGGTGAGATCTGCCGTGTGGCTGGCCCGGCGATGTGCATCATCCAGTTGTTCGGCCAAGTGTTCCCTAAGATCAAAGGTGATATATAAAAGGGCCGGGCAAAGGATGATGGTCAAAATGCCGGTGGAAACATACTCTCGATATCTCGGTTTCCTGCTCTCTATCGGCCGAATGATGTTTGCCATCAGATAGAAAAATTTGGCAAACAGGGCGTTTAGGGAGGCGTTGATCGCCTGTTTGAGGACAACAAGGATGGTCGAGTCGGTCGGCACGTGCATCAACTCGTGATAAAAATACCAGGCGAGCAACGAGCCCGGAATGAGCCAGTAAAGGATGATGGAGGTCGACAGATCCAGACCGCGGCGGTTGTGCAGATAGGCAACCGTGAAAATTTCAGCGGAAAAAATGACAACAGCCCACGGATGGTTCCAGAGAAAAAAGGTGGTGAGCGAGGCGATGACGCCGGCAATGATGCCGGCCACAGCCCCGAAGCGGAGCAGGGCCAGCATGACAAAGAAGGAGCCGAAGAGAAAATCAACTCCGAAAAACAACTCGAATTTGAACCAGTTCCCGGCAAAACCGGCAAGGCCAAAAAGGACTCCGGCCAGAAGAGGCGTCAGTTTCATGATACCCTCGCGATTCAGCGGTTCATTACGCATCGAAAAGAATCGTCATATCTCAAAGGGCTATCATGGAACAGACCCGGAGTCAAGAAGGCTCTTATGGACTCGGAAAATACCATTCCACCATCATGCTGGACTCGCACCGTACAGCTTGCCCAGAAAATACGGGAACTGCCGCTGCCACCAGGGCCAGTCGTGGTTCACGTCCGTGCCCCAGAGATCGATTCAGGCGGGGATGTTCTTGGCGGCCAGGACATTCTTCATGGCCAACGTATCGCGGATCATTCAGGTTCGGCAGAAAATCCAGCGGCGACTTTCCCGGATGGTCCCAGGATTGTGGGTCGATGCTGTCGACACAGTAGAGGGTCAGCGTGCCGCGCTCGATAAACGGCGTCGCCGCACGGACCATGCCGTTGTTCTCAAAGTCAAAAAACCTGCCGCTTGAGGTGGGAAAGACGATAAAGGGCTGACCGCCGCTGCCAAATACAAGAAATTCCATATTCTGACCGAGGCTCGGGCTGTGCCAGGCTGTGAAAGAACCGCTCCCGGATCCGGAAAGAAATATTATTGCCTTGACGTCTCTGGTTCTTAAGAGGTAATCAAGAATCAGGAAGTATACGGTATGGCACGGAGGAACGAGAAAAGGCATCCTGAGAAAAAGGAGAGTTGGTCATGTCAACCTATGTGATTCTTGGCAAATTCGCGGTTATGTTATTTGGGGAGCCAAAGGAATTCAAGCAGTTAACAGATGATGCGATGGTGAAGGTAAAGGCAGAGTGTCCTAGCATCGTTTGGAAATACAGCTTTGCGACGTTGGGGCACTACGATGTTGTGGATGTCATAGAAGCGCCTGAGCCAAAGGTGGTAGAAAAAGCCACAATGCTCATGCGGGCCTATGGCTATCATTCAACTGAGGTACTGATAGCGACTCGCTGGATGGATTTTGTCGAGTCCCTTTAAACGGTAACCCCTTACGGGGCATGAACAAGTGCTGATGGCGGCGACGCCGCTTTTGCAGGCGGTCACAGGATGGAGCAGATGCGCCCTGGCGGCAGATCCGACAACCGACCCCGCCGCGCCCGTTCATGCTGTCCTCTAGCCGTACAGTTTTTCCAGAAAGTACGGAAATTGCCGCTGCCACCAGGGCCAGTCATGGTTCACGTCCGTGCCCCAGAGATCGATCCAGGCGGGGATGTTCTTGGCGGCCAGGACATTCTTCATGGACAGCGTATCGCGGATCATCGGCTCCTCCCAGGCGCCCTGCCCTGCGCAGATTACGATATCGCTCTCCCGGTATCGAGCCAGCGTGGCCGGATCATTGAGATTCGGCAGAAAATCCAGCGGGGAATCATAATAGACATCAAGACTGTCACCCTGATAGTTGTTCAGGAAATAGCGGAAATTATAGATGCCGCTCAGGGCGATGACGCCCCTGAACACCTCGGGGTGCTTGAAGAAAAACAGAACCGCATGGGAAGCGCCCATGCTGACACCGGCGCACATAATGCGTTCGCTCGAACCCCGGCGGGAGCGGATAAATGGCACCACTTCGTTCACGATATAGCGATCATAGTCGTTATGGCGGCGCGCCTTTTCCTCCGGTGTCTTTCCCGGGTGGTCCCAGGACTGCGGGTCGATGCTGTCGACACAGAAAAGGGTCAGCTTGCCGCTCTCGATAAATGGCGCTGCCGCCCGGATCATGCCGTTGTTCTCAAAGTCGAAGAACCTGCCGCTCGACGTGGGGAAGACGATAAAGGGTTGACCGCCGCTGCCGAAGACAAGAAATTCCATATTCTGACCGAGGCTCGGGCTGTGCCAGGCGTGGTATTCGCGATTCATGCCCCCTCCCCTCTGATGGCGTGCACAAAGGCGATCGCCTCTTTAATCTCCGCCATGGACCCGGACCTGACCAGATAGCCGTAATCGCCGAGGGCGGAGCGGAACACACCGCTCACCGGCGTATGGAAGGCCAGGCGGCTGCCAAGCTGTTCCAGCACCTGTTCGTGGGAATGTTCATAGGCCTTGTTGGATTTCCGGCCGATATAGCAGCAATGGTATTTCCGTTCGTAGACGGCCCGGAATTCGTTGTGAACCACGACGTTGGCCCATTGTTGGTAGATATCGATGTCGTTCGCATAGTTGAACATATCGGTGGTATAGCCGCCGGGCGGCCGCATGTTGATCTCCAGGGCGACGATCTTGCCGTGCTTACGGGTGCGGAAGAACTCGATGTGAAAAAAACGCTCCCGGATCGCGAAGGCGTCCACCACCCTCCGGCCGGCCGCCTCCAGATCCTCGGGCAAAGTCCGATAGGAACAGTACCAGATGTGCTCATCCTCGTTCACCGTTTCCATGATGCCGCCCATGTAAACATGGCCCGTGCAGAAGACGATCCTGCCGTCATGGTCGGTTAAACCGTCAAAACTCATGATGTCGCCGTCGATGAACTCCTCCAGGATGTAGTCGATCTCCGGCTTGGCCGCATAAAAGGCAGCCAACTCCGCGTCGTTGGCGATCTTGTACGTGTTGAGCGCGCCGACCCCGCGGTCAGGCTTTGCCACCAAGGGAAAGCCGGTGTCCCGGACAAAGGCCCGGGCCGCGGTTAGATCCGGCGCCACCACGCCCCGGGCAACGGCAATCTTGGCCTGTTGGAACACCTCCTTCATCCGCGACTTGCGCTTGACCCGGTCGATCCCGTCTGTCTTCAGCCCAAAGATATTGAAGTCGGTCCGCAGCCGTGCCTCCAGATCGAGCCAATATTCGTTGAAGGAGTCAAGCCGGTCGATCTTGCCATAGCGGTGCGTGAAGTAGCCCACGGCGCGCAGGACCTGGACGTAATCCTCCATGCTGTCGACGCGGTAGTACTCGGTTAAGGCGGCCTTTAGCTCCGGGCAAAGGCTGTCATAGTGGGCGTCGCCGATGCCGAGCGCCGTGGCCCCCGCCTGCTTGAGGCCGACGGTGAACTGGTAATAATTATCCGGGAAATGGGGGGAGAAATGTATGATGTTCATAAGCATCGTACCAGGTGTGTTGTGTTTTCGTTTGAGTGGTTGCCAGTCAAGATGCCGGTAATGATTGCAAGTAACTACGCAGGTTGTTTAGTCGGTAGTCTTTTAGTCCCTTAGGCGTTGAGTGTTAACAGTTTGCGGTCAAAAATTTCATAAACCTCACGCACACAGGACGTTCAGATGTTAACTGGTGTTAAGGGACTTATCCAACTCCGCTGGGTTAGGACCGTTGTTTTACAGCTCCCATGGATTGAAGACCTGCGGGTAGGGCGCAAAGTCCCGCGCGTTGCGGGTGACGATGATGAGGCCGTGGCATTGGGCGGTGGCCATGAGCAGCGCGTCCATCAGCGGCAGGGGCTGCCCGGCGAGTTCGGCGCGGGCGGCGATCTGCGCCCAGACTTGGAGCACGGTGGCATCGAGCAACAGGATGCGCCCGGTGAAGCGCTGCTCTACCTCACGCAGCCAGGCGGTGAGTTTCTGGCTGCGGGTCGGGTCGGTTGCGGCCAGCTTGAGGATGCCCTTTTCGATCTCTCCCAAGCTGATGACGCTGATGAAGAAGTTTGCTTCGTCCTGCTCGTCCAACCAGGCGATGACGTGCGGTGCCGGTGCCTTCCTGGCGTATTCGGAAAGCACACAGGTATCGAGCAACCAGTTCATAGTTCGATGTCGCGGCCAGTGTCGCGGCTGCGGGAAAGGTCGAGGTCCTCGATGGCTAGGTCAGGACGCAGCAGCGCGCTGGAAAGCTTGCCCCGGTGGCGGATCAGGCGGGCATATTCTTCCACCGAAACCACCACCGCCGTCGGTTTGCCGTGCACCGTCACCACCTGGGCGTCGCCGTTCGCCGCCCGCTTGATGAGCTGACTCAGGTTGGTCTTTGCTTCTTGCAATTGCCATTCGCTACGCATGGTACCACCCCATATATTCTGGTCTGTCTGGTCAGAATTTAGCACGAATCCGGTAGGGCCGCAACGCCTAACTTCATCTCCGAAGAACAGACCATTCACTGCCATTGTTTTTGATTGCCCCTCCCCCCTGCCCTGTGCAAAACAAAAAAATGCACAGAGGGAGCGGAAAAAAATGCACGACAAACAACCCAGACCTAGTACTTCCTGACAAATCTCTTTTCATCCCAGCAAGGATTTCCGGTCGGTTTTACGAGGTAGGCCCTAGTATCGGTACTAGTACTTTTAGCGCTTGATATCCTGCGCTTTTTTGGTTAACAAACAGGGACGGCAGTTATGAATTCGTTATGCGGGTTTTTGTCAGGTCGCCGGACATGGAACGGAAAACAATCCGGAACCACAAACGCGACGGGCGAAGCAGGGAAGCTTAGATTCGGTAGACTTTCCGACGGTGGCCGACCTTGACCACCCAGACGGTCAGTTGGGTATTTTGTATCGAATAGATGATGCGGTAATTCCCCTGACGAAAGCGGTATTTTTCCTGACCGGAGAGTTTTTCGCAGCCAACGGGACGGGGATTTGCGGCAAGGTCGCCTATTCTCTCGATAATCCGTCGCAGGTCGTTTTTGGGGATGGAATCCAGGTCCTTCGTTACCGAATCTTTAAAAAAGATGCTATAGACGGCCATTGGCCTTGAGCTCTTTCAACACGGATTCGTAGGAAACCAGCGGCTCGTTGACCCGCTCTTCAAAGGCTGCCAGGTCTTCGGCATCCTCGGCCAAGGCATGACGTATCGCGTCGTTGACGATATCGGAAATGGATCGGGATGTCGCCAGGGCCTTGTGCTGCAGCGCCCGGTGCATGGCGGGATCAAAATAGACTGTTGCCCTTTTGGTGAGTGCGCCCATGGTTCGTACCTCCAATACGGATATTAGCGTTATAACGTTATGACGTCAAGGCGTTTATCTGAGACGGGCGATTGGGTTTGATCTGGGGAAGTGGCCATCCTTTTTCCCGGTTTGCTGGAAATGGACCTGGAGGCGATTCGTTGCTATGAGAAGGTTGTTTGAAATCGAATGCGGGGAGCTTGTCAACGTAGTCAGGAATTATAACGTGAATAGTAGATCGAGGTACATTCAACTCGAATAAACAGGGGGAAAAGAAAGCGTGCATCTACACTCATACAGAATAAAGAACTACAGGCGGCTGCGAGATGTTTACATCGAGCTTGCCTCTGATATTTCAATTTTTGTCGGGTCGAACAACAGCGGGAAGACCTCGGCAACACAGGCACTGTACTCATTTGCATCCGGCTCTAAGTTTTCCCTGTACGATTTTAGCTCGGTTTGCTGGAGGGGTTTTGACAACCTCGGCAACCTTCCCGCGGGCGGCGCGGAACAGCCAGAGTTTCCTTCGATAAGTTTGGACCTTTGGTTCGAGGTGACAGCAAACGACCTTTACCTTGTGATGCCGTTGTTGCCGAGTACGGCGTGGCGCGGGACGCAAGTCGGTATTCGGATAGAATTTGCGCCGCGTAATCCGACGGAGCTTCTGGCAAAATTCCGTGCAGCTCGCGCGGAAGCTCAGACAAAGGCGGCCGCTTTGGTAAAGCGGGAGAATGAAAAATATGTGCCATGGCCAATAAACCTGACCGACTATCTCAAGAACGAGCTTCAGAATGAATTTGAGTTCAAGTATTACGCCCTCGATCGGGCTCAGTTCGATGACGTTCACAATCCTCATGAGGGATACGAGCCACTGCTACTTGGCAAGGAGCCTAGCGGCGCGGCGATCCTAAAATCCCTCATCAAGGTCGATAATGTTAGTGCGCAACGGCATTTGACCGACCCGGTAGCGGGCACAGTAACGGGCGCAGGGCGATCCGAAGACCTCTCCAAACGATTAAGCAGGTTCTACAAACGCAACCTCGATCAACGGCAGGAAGACCACAGCGCACTTAGGGCGCTATTCGACTCCGAGATTGGGCTTAATGAACACTTGGCCGACGTGTTCAAAGACACGCTCTGTCGCCTCTCAAAGCTCGGCTATCCTGGCCTCCATAATCCCCGGCTAGAGATCAAGTCGGCTCTCAACCCAGCCACAATCATGAGTAGTCAGGATGCTCGCGTGCATTACGTTCTAGGTGATGGCGCGGAGGCTCTTAGGCTTCCCGACACCTACAACGGCCTCGGTTTTAAGAACCTCATCTATATGGTGGTCGAGATACTCGACCATCACGGCAGATGGGTCGCGGACAAGGAGCAACGCGCTCTACTGCACCTGGTATTCATAGAGGAGCCAGAGGTGCATCTTCACGCCCAGCTTCAGCAGGTTTTTATTCGAAACGTCCTCGATCTCATGAAGGGTGGCGAAGAGGACGGCGGCGTTTTCCAAAGTCAGACGGTCGTGACGACCCACTCGCCTCATATTCTCTATGAACGTGGCTTCCAACCTATCCGATATTTCAGGCGGCAGAATATTGGTGGCGAGCAGACGACCGAGGTTTTGAATCTCTCCGTGTTCTACAGCCAGACCCCGAACGAGCGGGATTTCCTGCAAAGGTATCTGAAGCTAACTCATTGCGACCTTTTCTTCGCGGACGCAGCCATTCTCGTCGAGGGCAACGTTGAGCGGCTCCTGCTCCCTGTAATGATTGAGCAGGAGAAGGAAGCTGTTTCCCTGCGGTCGTCCTGCCTGTCCATTCTGGAGGTAGGCGGTGCCTTTGCCTATCGTTTCAAGTCACTGATTGAGTTCCTCGGTCTTGTTGCGCTCGTGATCACCGACTTGGACAGTGTGAAGTTCGTTGCTGCCGGTGAGGAGGATGAGGACGAAGATACAGATTTCGAGGTTCCAAGCGCCGAAGCAGATCAGCCGCCTGTGAAGAAATCCGGCAAGGCGTGTTTGCCATCTGAGCCGGGCGCGCTCACTTCAAACCAGACTTTGATCCAGTGGCTACCAAAAAAGCAGACGGTTGCGGAGCTGCTCGCTGCGACCGACGACGAAAAGTTACATCAGGCGGAAGGCGGCAACGGCTTCAAGGTCCGCGTGACTTATCAAGTCCCGACGAATGTGACATGGAATGGCGCGACGGCCAGCCTGCGCGGGCGAACGCTGGAAGAGGCCTTTGGGCTTGAAAACGCAGCATGGTGCCAGGCTGCGACTCAACAGCACGTCGGTCTGAAGCTTCGTGGGAACCCCGGGACACCCGCCGAACTTGCGTCCGGCCTCCACAAACGAGTCAGTGGAAAGTCGTTCGATAAGACGAAGTTCGCCCTGGGCGTTCTGACCGAACACCCCGCGAGTTGGAATGTGCCGCTCTACATCAAAGAAGGTTTGCAATGGCTCGCTAGCGTGGTCAGCCTCGAGCAGCCTGCACCACTGCCGGAGGTAATCGAGCCTGCGGCTGCTGTAGCAGCGGGCGACGCGGAGGCGGCGCTATGACCAGCCGCGCTCAACAAAAAGATACCGAGGCGGATCGGGAGCTTTACGACTGCCTGAACTCATCGCCACCGCGAAGCTTCTTGATGATCGCGGGAGCCGGCTCTGGGAAGACCACTTCCTTGATTAAGGGGCTCGCAGAGATCCTCAACAAGCATGGCGAAAGACTGAAGCTGCGCCGACAGAAAGTCGCTTGCGTCACTTACACGGTTATCGCGGCCAGTGAGATTTGGGCGGATGTGGGGAACAATCCCCTCGTCCACGTCGCGACCATTCATAGCTTCTTTTGGTCGCTGGTTCGGTCATTCCAGTCTGACATCCAGGGGTGGGTGATAAATCGGATTGACGAAAAACTCGTGAAGCTACGGGAGACAGCGGCAAATTTCGGGCCTCGCGTGCAGCAGCGCACGCGCGACAAGAGCCAGAGCGACATGGCCCGCTATGAACAGCAGCGGGCGCGAATTAGTCGAGTCCGCTCCTTCACCTATGGAACGGGTAGCGACTACGTTAACGGAATCCTCGGCCACGACGACATCATAAAAATGGTGCCGCAGCTCATAGTCGAGCGTCCGTTGATGAGGAGCCTTCTCGCCCAACAATATCCGTTTCTCTTTGTCGATGAGAGTCAGGACACAATGGAGAACGTCGTGGTGGCTCTCAAAGCGGTGGATGAGGAACTGGGAGATCGGTTTTGTCTCGGTTTCTTTGGTGACCCGATGCAGCGCATCTACCCGACAGGGATCGGCGCAATCTCGGCTGGTCTGGGTTGGGTGAACATCACGAAGCCAGAAAATTTCCGATGTCCTGCAACTGTACTCAGTGTCGCTAATGCGATCCGACGAGACGGGGATGGCCTAGTTCAGAAGCGTGGCAGGATGATCGGACCGGAGGATGCTTTGGTCAGCGTGCCAGGCAGCGCGCACCTCTTCATCCTTCCCATTGACGAGAGACGCGATCAGCGGATCGCACAGGTACGCGCTTGGGCTGCTGGAAAAAATGATGATCCCGCGTGGCTTACAGATGAGGGCAATGAAGCCGTGAAGCTCCTCGTCATCGTCCACCGAATGGCCGCCAAGCGGCTGGGATTCAACGATCTGTACGCGGCACTGAATGATAAGGCTCCAGAGAAGTTCAAAAACGGATTCCTGGACGGGACCGCGTGGCCGGTGCGCCCCTTCAACAACTTTGTTCTGCCGCTTGTGAACGCCAGCAAGAAGGGTAACGAGTTCGAGGCGATGCAGATTCTCAGAAGCCAATCACCGCTCTTGGACCGCAAAAACCTGATCGGGGTAAACGTAGCTGAACGGCTTGGCGAGCTGCGCCGATTTACCGAGAGCCTTCAGCAGATGATGGAACTGGGATCAGACGCAACCAATGCCGATGTTCTTCGTCATATTCATGAGTCGAGGGTAATCGCCCTTGACCCGCGGGTGCTCTCATATTTGAATCTGCCAGCCCAAGTCGAAGCGGAGGAAGGCTACAACGCCGAGGCTGCTGAGGATGACGGCGAAGAGCTTACCAAGGAAGTTTCGGCTATGGACGCCTTCCTCGCATGCCCGGCGCCTCAGTTCTGGGGTTACTACAAATACGTGAACAACGACTCTCCGTTCTCGACACAGCAAGGCATCAAGGGTGCGGAATTTGAGCGCGTGCTTGTTGTCCTAGACGATGATGAGGGTACCCACGTTCAATTCTCCTATGACAAATATTTGGGAATCAAGCCGCTCTCAGACAGAGACGAGGCAAACAGGCGCGAGGGAGAAGAAACGGCTGTCGAGAGGACTAGGCGTCTCTTTTACGTATGCTGTACGCGTGCCATGAAAGATCTGATCGTCGTGCTCTTTACGGCCGATGTCACTGCGGCCCAACGGCAGATCACAGCGCTCGGTCTTTTTCCGGCGGATGCGATCCATCTGGAAGACGAGTTCGCGGCAAACTGACTTCCGCCACAGGGGGCATGCGGGACGCTGTTCATTTGTTTATCAACTTTTGATTAATGGGCAGAAACTCGGGGACGTTATTGACTACGGTGACAAACTCCGACGACATACGGGCGGCAGGGATGAAAACCGTAAAATATGACCCGTGGGAGACGGCAAGCATAGAATTCATTAATTCGGTTTTAGTCAAGTTCGCCAAAAGCGGAGCGGGTGACTGCAAAAAGCAAATTTTTCAAACAGGGAGAGAGAGGATGAACGGTACGAAAAACATGTTTGTTTTCGTGGCAGCGTTGTTACTTGTTCTTGCCCATCCGTTATATGTTTCCGCGGACATATGCGACGATACGATGGATGAAGCTAAAAGACTATATAATAGTGCTATGGCGGCGTCGGAACAAAAACAACAGGCCAGGGCAATTCAACTTTATGAAACGGCAGAAAAATATTACCAGAAAGCATCTTTGATGAAAAACTGCCGTTGCCCAAAGATCGAAAAATCTTCCAAGGCAAATGTCCAATTATGCAGAGAAAACGTATCAAACATCAAGAGATACTTGGAGAGTCAACGTAAGTACGAAGCTCAGAAGGAAGCGCAAGTCCAAATCGTGGAAGCGCAAGTCAAAGTCGTGGAGATATACGAACAGGCGGCTAGCCAATACAATCAAGGAAATTCTTATGCCCAATCCGGACAATGGCAAAACGCCATTAATGCCTTCGAGAACGCCGCTCGAATTTGGGATAGCATTGCCTCTACGCAAACTGAAAATGGCAATAAAGCCATACAGAACGCCAAGCAGGCTCGCGAGTTGGCAGCGTTAGCACGACAGCGGATGGGGCAAAAATAACGGCTGTCCTGTTGATAGCTACTCTGCGTGTCCTGGCATAGTGGGAGCAATGAGGGGACGTACGTCAGATTATAAGATTCTTTGTCTGTTAAAGATGTTTGGTGTAACAAACCTTATAACCTCAAGTCCTCTATGATACTCCCAGACGACACACCTGGGAAAAAATCATGAGCCGAGCATTTCTTGGTCAATTAGCAAATCCACTCATGGAGTCAATATGATATGAAGACAAAACCAATTCTAATCTTGGCTTTTATTGTTTTTTTTCCAAATCTTTCCCACAGTACTCCGGAAGAATTTATCCTTAATCAGACGTCAATTTGCAGGGATTTCATACATGACAAATCCAACCAAATGAAAAAATTTCCATATAATGATCTTGCAGGAACCGCATTGATGTTCACAGCGTGTAGTAAACCGGAAATAATGAATAATTTAACCACCCAAGAAAAATATTTTATAAACGAATTGGCCCGCAAAATCAAAGATGCGAAGAAAGAACTATCTGAAAATCAACTAGAACGTGTGAAGCAAAAAGAAGACATTGTAAATAATAACTGGGAAAATTTGAAAAATTCTAAAGAACCTCAGGACCTCAGTAGCTTATCTGAACAGGGGAAAAAAGAGCTGGACCAAAACCTTAAATCAATTTGGAGTAAAATGTGTAAGGCGTTAGCTAACAATAACATCGAGCTAGCCATAAACTATTTTGCCGATAGGTCGAAGGAAGCATTCAAAAGACATTTTTTAACGCTTCGTCCAGCAGAACGATTAAAAATCGCCCAGGAAAATCAAATTGTTTTTGCCAATATATCAGGTGGTTCAGTTAATTATCATTTAATTACTACAAGAGACGGGCAAAGGTACTCATTTCAGCTTACTTTTATCCAAGATATGCGGGGTGAATGGAAAATCCTAACATTCTGAAGACCAAAAGGGTGTTTGATTGATAGGTTAACAGTTGACAGAAAAACTGCTCGTACAGAAGAGGTGGCCGATGATGAAGATGATTCTCGTTGCTCTGGCGTTGTTCCTGGCCTGGAATACAGCGGCGTACGGCAAAATATATCGATGGGTCGATGAAAAGGGCGGCGTCCACTTTAGCGATGACCCGCCGCCCGCTTCTGCGCAAAAGCCTGCCCCGCAGACCATTCCGCAGCAGAGCCTGCCAGCAGGGGTGTCCAGGCCCGTCGATAATCACAGGGAGAAACCGTTCCCGGCGGGCCGGGATGTCGTAACGACAGGCGTTTCTCCCATCCCCCAGATCCGTTCCATGCTGTTCCAGGGGAAGTTCGCCGACCTGAATGCGCTGCTTGAGAAGCGCCAGGAGGCGGCGATAAGGGATGTGCGCCTCGAGGATGACATCATCGCCGCCTACGAGGCATTCTGGATCAACGATCGCTCGTACGAGAGTCTGTTCAACCGCTGGATTGCGGAGTTTCCCAACTCCTATCTCCCTTACCTTGCCCGAGCCAAGTACTTCTACAACTTGGCATTTGAGTTGAGGGGCGGCAAGTGGGCTTCGGAAACTTCGGACAAGCAGTTCCAGGAGATGAAATTCTACCTCTCCAAGTCCGAACAAGACATTCAGCAGGCCCTGCAGAGACATGCGAAAGGCATCATGCCTTATTATCTGCTGGTCGGGATGGACAGGTCAAATAAGCCCAGAGCCGGGAAACCACTGCTGGCAAAGGCGCTGGAGGTGGAACCGGCGTCTCTCCACCTGCGCGCAAAGTACCTGAGCGGCATTACCCCCCGATGGGGAGGCTCATACGAAGAAATGCAGGAGATCATCGACGAATCGATCGGGTATCTTACGCAGAATCCCAGACTGGCGATCCTGCAAGGGTACCCCTATTACGATGCCGGCGACCTGGAGGCCTCAAAGAGCAACTATGCCAATGCTGAGTTGCTGCTGACAAAGGCCATCTCGTTTGGTGATGACGGGATGTTTCTGAAAAGGCGGGCTGGCATCAGATTCTTCCTGGATAAGGCGGACGAAGCGCTCCGGGACATCAACCGCGCCATCGAATTGTGGCCTCACGACTGCGATTACTATGACCTCCGGTCGAAAATTCTCGCCAGCATGAAGCGGCGAGACGAGGCGCTCCGCGACATTGAGCAGGCGGATATTTTGAGCCCTGGCAACGAGGCGGTTGCGGAGCAGAAGAAGCGGCTTGCTATCGGTTTCGAGCAGAAAGGTTACGCCCATCAGAAAAGCAGCGACCCGCAGGCGGCGATCGGGGAATACAACAACGCGCTACGGGCCAATCCGGACAGCGCCATTCTTTACCTCCGGCGGGCCAAGGCGCTCATCGACCAGAACAAGCTCGATGACGCCCTGGTCGATCTCGATCGGGCTGTTGATCTGGATCCCAACGACTTCGATACCTTTCTCCTTCTTGATTGGGTTTTAACAAGGAGAAAGGATTGGGACCGGATCATCAGAGGCTGGGACAAGTACATTGCCCTGCACCTCGATCACAGCCGGGCCTACGTCGAGAGAAGCGGGGCCTTCTATCATAAGGGCGATCTGAAATCCGCGGTGAAGGACCTGAAAAAGGCCGCGGATCTCGGCGACGAGGATGGCCGGCAGCTCTACGAACGCTTCAAGGGCTCGGTCAAGGAATGAAGGAAGCCAAAGGGTTGAGGAGAATTGGATGAAAACCTGGCATCGGCTGCTTTTGGCCCTCTGTCTTTTCGGTGCGCTTGGGTATGCCTACTGGAAGTTCGCCATCCCAACCCACCGGGTCGATGTCCGCTCGGAGCTGGTCATGTTGGGTGATCTGGATGGCGACAACCGCTGGACAGCCACTGATCTGGCAACACTTGAAGGCGTTCTTCAGAAGCCATTTGATACGCCAAGCAGCATCGTCTGGCGCATCGATATGAACCAGAACGGCATGATCGATGATGAAGACCTTCGCATCCTCCGCGCACTTGTCGCTTCGGCTGGCGATCCCTACGCGGCTGAAGAACAGGCACACCTCAAAGACGGAAATTTTCCACGGCCGCGCGAACTCTACCGCTACATTTCGATCGAGGAATACCGGCCCCGGCCGCTCTGGGCCCTGCCCTATCCTCTTGCTGCGGATTCAATCCTTGTCTGGCTGAAGAACATCCCAACGCCAGCAAGTACGAGTTCTTACCCCGAGGCGCTCACCGCCGCTGTTTACGATGAAGCGGTCCGGTTCGACCAGGCCTGGCGTCAGCGTGAGTCGCAACTTCTGCCCATTGAGCGTGAATACGCAGCTCGGAAGTTGGCGCACGTGAAGGCGCTCTTTCGGTCGGGCGCGCAGTACGAACTACTCCTCGCGCTTATGGAATTGGTCGAGGATGCCGAGACCCTCACGGTGCGCGGCCAACCGGAGTTTCCACTCAAACTCCTTACCTTGCGCGATCATCTGCGCGAGGTGCTCGGCTCGCCGCTTTATGCCGAGTTCAAGGCGGGAAAACAGGATTGGCGCACCGTACTCAAGGTTGTCTCCGATCACATTCTGATCGATCTCGGTCTGGCCTACGACTTCGAAACTCTCGGGCCGCCGCGAAACCTCACGCATCTCGCCAACTACCTGCAGCGCGCCGAATGGCAGTACTACAAGAGCACGGCCCGGGAAAATGACTTTCGCCAGCTCATCGCCTTTGCGCAGCATGATCCGCGTTACCTTCGTGCTGTCGCCCGGACCAGCAAAAGACTCCAGGACCCAAATGTCGAGAACCACAACCTGCCGATGGTGCTTCTTCTGCGCGAGGCGCTCCGCATAAAGGACGGCGACAAAAAGAAGGCGGTCGGCCTGCTCGACGAGGCCATCCGCATTCCGTACGCCTGGATCAAGTCGATCTCCCGCGAGGCGCTGCCCGGTTCGCTCGCCCTTGACAATTTTCTTCTGCCCGGCAACATGGAAGATGGCGCGGACAAGAGCCGGCATTGGAACGTGTTCGGCGGCATTTGCCTGTACAAATCTCCCCAGGAGGCACTCGACCTGGCGCTCAAGCGGGAGATGAAAGACCTCTGCGATGCCAACTACTCCGAGGATGCAATGCGTGAGTTCTTGCGGGACATGACCGCGAACCTGAACGGCATGTACCATGTGATGACCGTGAATCCCGGCTTGCTGGCGGTAGAACACAGATAAAGAGCCTTTTCTGTGAGCCTGTCGGAAAATCTGCCACCTCCGGCAACTCCGAGGGCTTGGCTAGCTGAAACTAATCGCAAAGCCGTCTGCAATATATTCTGATGGCTCCACGTTGAGCACCTTGAAAGCTTGTGTCAAGCATCGTGTCGAGTATAATACAATATTTGGCCGACCAGAAAGAGCGGACGGGAAAGATCTTGTCGCGAAAATTGAAATTATAAACAAGATCCCCGTCATGACCGGCTTACTTAAGAGCCTCTTGCAAAATGAACGTCGTAGCGAGATCGAGAAAAAAATCTTCCGTGCAAGGACGATTTCACAAGGAAGACGCCGCACAGGATATTTTTAGCCGATCGGAGTAGATGTTCATTTTGCAAGAGGTTCTTAATTCAAAGAATTGGTTCCTTGGATTACAGGCCGGAATCCGAGAAAATCGATCTATTCGACATCATCATGTGACGAGACCAGCGCCATGAAAAAAACAAAGGGACAGATTGAGGCCGAAATCAGTGACGCCATCATCAAGTTCGAAAAGGAATACATGGGCAGAGGTCCCCTGGAAACTAAAACCTATATCATCGGCGACATGGTCCTGGTACGACTCAAGGGAGTTCTCACCCAAGCAGAACACCAGCTTTCCAAGCCCGGGGAAATGAACAACGGCCGAGAACTGATCAAGCAGGTACGGATCACCCTTTTGGAAAAGGGCAGGCCCCTGTTGGAAGCTGTGGTGGAGTCCATTACCGGACAAAAAGTAAAAAGTCTGCACACGGATATCAGCACAGTAACAGGAGAGAGAATAATCCTTTTTACCTTATCGGCTCCAACTGGATTCGAATAATTCGAGGATGCGCTTTCTTTTTTTCGACTTGACATCCTGAACAGCAAAGGTATTTTAAAGGGTACTATCAGACAGAAATCTGAAAGGCTTTCTTGCAAAGCTTGTCAGATTTAGCCGCGCAATCCTTCCAAAAGATGGCGCGGGGTTTTTGCGGTCGATAACAGATAACGGCAGCAGGTCCAGACGGGCTCGAAAGTGAGCGCGGGCTGGAATAAGAGGTCGAGGAATTACTGGATACACCAGTGATCTTCGACCTTTTTTTTGCTCTTTTTCCACAAAAAGCGCAGGCGGGAGAAAAATCATGACCATGAAATCGTTTGCCAGGGAAGGACAGCAGTACATCATCTATTCCGACGGCAAAATATGTGAATCAAAAAGAGAACTGCTCTCAAGCGATGTTTTTGCGGACATGGTGCAGGCCTTTGTGGAGGAGCTTTGTCGCAACGACTCTTCTCTGCTCGATTCGCTTGGTCCGGATGTGGCCAACGAACGTGATCTGCGGAAACTGATCAATATCCTGCGAGCCTTGAGCGAACATCCCATTGAGCAGGTGGTCTCGATTCTCCCGACTGCTACAATCCTGACTGATAGTCGGCATCGTCTGGCCCTGCATCAATTTGTCGAAAGATTGTACGATTATTGGCGATCGTTTGACCGATACATGGTTCTGCTTGCCGAAGCCGGGCCTGATGGTTTTAACCGGCGACCATACCGGGCCTTCAATGACACCCTGGTTGCCCTGGCCCACCAGGTGCGTGCGCTGTACCGGGACATGTGCGAAAACATAACCGGTACCCATCCTCGAATCTACCGGCACGTTGCCGCCGGCTGCGATGCGGGCCTGATCGCCGTACCAAAAGAGTGGACCATGCCACCCATGTATAAAAAGGCCTTGGCGGGAGTTCCCTTTATCCGCCAGGTCTGGTTTGCGCCGCCCTTTGTTATCGATCCGCCGATGAACAAACGCACCGGTCAATTCCTGGCCGCTGATGAAAATCCCATTGAAGGCCTTGATCTCTCCGGCCGGGAATGGCTCTGTTATCCGGCCAGGGTCGGATCGTTAATCATCTTTGTTTATTTTCACCGGCGATTTATGGGGCTTGGCTTATCCCTTGCCAACCTGTTTGAACTGGCCAGCAACGAACAGATCGCCGCCGGACCCGAGGCCGTCTACGTTTTTGGTGCTCCGCCTGAGCATATGGCACGGTTTGGCGCTCTGCCCACTGTGTTCTTTGACGACCGGGAGAACAACCTGCTGACGGCAGCTGTTCCCCTGGAGGAGCGCTTCGGCTATTTCGGCTATCTGAAAAAGATGATCCTGACCCTTCACAACATTGCCATGATGAAAAAAGGTCGCCAGCCTTTTCACGGGGCAATGGTTCGCATCCTGCTCAAGGGCGGTAAGGACGCCACGCTGCTGATCATTGGCGATACGGCAGCCGGCAAATCAGAATCCCTGGAAGCCCTCCGTATTCTGGGTGGAGATCTGGTTCAGGAGATGCGAATCGTGGCTGACGACATGGGCTCCCTGGAAATCGACCAGGATGGTCGGCTGATTGGCTATGGCACTGAAATCGGCGCGTTTATCCGACTGGATGATCTGCAGCAGGGCTATGCCTTTGGCCAGATCGACCGGGCAATCATCATGAGCCCCCAGAAGGTGAATGCTCGCGTGGTGTTGCCGGTCACCACCATTGAAGAGGTGCTGCACGGCTATGCCATTGATTTCCTGTTTTATGCCAATAACTACGAGGAGGTGGATGGGGAACACCCTATTGTCGAGCAGTTCGATAATGCAGAGCAGGCCCTGCAGGTGTTCCGCGAAGGCGCGGTCATGGCCAAGGGCACGACAACGTCAACCGGACTTGTCCACAGCTATTTCGCTAATATTTTCGGCCCGCCGCAGTACAAAGAACTACACGAAGCACTGGCTGAAAAAACATTTCATGCGGCATTTACCACAGGCACGAGAATTGGCCAGCTGCGGACCAGGCTCGGCATTCCCGGCTATGAGGCCAGCGGTCCAGAAGCCGCGGCTCAGGCCTTGATTGCACTGATTGCGGCCGAAAGGTGAAATATTCAACGCACGGTAGTCAAAAAAGAAAAGAGGAGCAAAAGAATGTCACAAAAACCTTTGGTTGGAATTCTCATGGGCAGCGAGTCGGACCTGCCGATCATGAAAAAAGCAGCAACTGTTCTTGATGAAATGGGCGTGCCCTGTGAAATGGACATCAGCTCCGCCCACCGATTGCCGGACAAAACCGCGGAATATGCCCGAACTGCCAGAGAGCGCGGCCTTGAAGTAATCATTGCCGGGGCCGGCATGGCAGCCCATCTGGCAGGGGTGATCGCCGCTCATACCACCCTGCCGGTGATCGGCGTACCCTTGGCCTCGGGCGCTTTGCACGGGGTCGATGCGTTGTATGCAACCGTGCAGATGCCGCCCGGCATTCCGGTGGCCACCGTGGCGGTGGACGGCGCCAAGAACGCCGCCTACCTGGCCTGCGAAATTTTGTCTATTAAATATCCTGAGATCGCCCAGGAGTTAAACAGGTTCAGGGAAAGGACCCGTGAGGAGTTGCATAAATTGTCAGCGAAAATGCGGCAGGGCTGAGGCTGGTCGCGTCATTTCTGAAAACAAAAACTAACTCGGCGCAACAATGAGCGAACTAAAACATCTGTTGGCAAAGAACAGGGCCTGGGCTGCCGGTATCAAGCAAGAGGATCCGGATTTTTTTAAAAAACTCTTCGCGCAGCAGGCCCCGGAGTATTTGTGGATCGGGTGCGCGGACAGCAGGGTTCCGGCAAACCAGATTGTCGGCATGCTGCCCGGCGAGTTGTTCGTACACCGCAATATTGCCAATATGGTCATCCATTCCGACCTGAATTGCTTGTCTGTTATCCAGTATGCCGTGGAGGTGCTGGCTGTAAAACATATCATCGTCTGCGGCCATTACGGTTGCGGCGGTGTAAAGGCAGCCATGGAAACAGAAGAGCACGGCTTGATTGACAACTGGCTTGGTCACATCCGGGACGTTTATCGATTCCATCGACAAGAATTCTATGTTCTGCAAGATGCTGAAGAGCGGTTCGACCGACTGTGTGAACTTAACGTTATTGAACAGGTGGGTAATGTCTGCTCCACAACCTTTGTCAAGCAGGCCTGGAAATCAGGACGCCAGCTTTCCGTGCATGGCTGCATCTACAGTATCAAGGACGGAATATTAACAGAACTGGACGTCACTATTACCGGACCGGAGCAAATTTCTTCAATTTACCGGCAAAAATAGACAGAAAACACAAGTTGACCTCGGCACATTGCAGGGCTGACAACTTGGAAGAAACTCATTTGAAAAAAAATCGACACAGGAGAAGACTCATGTCACGCACAATGGTAACAATTGACGGCAACCAGGCCTGCACCCATGTGGCCTACGCCACCAGCGAAATCATCACCATCTATCCCATCACCCCGTCAACCTCCATGGCCGCTGAGTCGGATTCCAAGGCCAATGCCGGTCAGAAGAATATCTGGGGCTCGGTGCCGGCCGTGAGCCAGATGCAGTCCGAAGCGGGGGTGGCAGGATCACTGCACGGCTCGCTTACCACCGGCGCCCTCTGCACTACTTTTTCAGCCTCCCAGGGCCTTATGCTGCTTTTGCCCAACATGAATAAAATTGCCGGCGAGTTGACCCCCACGGTTTTTCATATCTCAGCCCGGGCTCTGGCTTACCAGGGCTTGTCCATTTTCGGGGATCACAGCGATATCATGGCGGCCCGTCAGACCGGCTGGGCCATGCTCGGCTCCCAGAACGTCCAGGAGGCCCAGGACATGGCACTGATCGCTACCCAGTCAACGCTCAAGTCACGCCTGCCTTTCATGCATTTCTTCGACGGTTTCCGCACCTCCCATGAAATCCAGAAAATCGAGCAACTCTCGGAAGATGACATGCGGGCCATGATCGATGAAGAGCTGATTATCGAACACCGTAAGCGCGGTCTTTCTCCGGACCGGCCGATGATGCGGGGCACGGCCCAGAACCCGGATGTCAACTTCACCGGCCGTGAAACAGTGAATAAATTTTATGCGGCAGTGCCGGAGATTGTCCAGGAGACCATGGACAGATTTGCCCAACTCACCGGCCGCAAGTATCATCTCTTTGACTATTTTGGCGCTGCCGACGCTGAGGATGTCATCATCATCATGGGTTCCGGGGCCGAGACGGTGCGGGCCACGGTGGAATATCTCGTGGCCCAGGGACAGAAGGTCGGCCTGATCGTGGTACGGCTGTTCAGACCCTTTGACGCAACAGCGCTGATCGGTGCCCTTCCGGATAGTGTCAAGCGCCTCACCGTGCTTGACCGCACCAAGGAGCCGGGTGCTGCCGGTGAACCGCTGTATCAGGATGTCCGGACCGTGGTCGGCGAGGCGCAGGACGCCGGTATCCTGCTGAAGGCGCCGATAGTCCTGGGCGGCCGCTACGGTCTGGGCTCTGCCGAATTCACCCCGGCCATGGTCAAGGCCGTGTTTGACAATATGGCCGCAGCCAACCCCAAAAACCATTTCTGCGTGGGACCGGATGACGACGTGGCCTTTACCAGCCTTGATTACGATAAATCCTTTGATATCGAAGGCCGCGATGTTTGCCGGGCCATGTTCTACGGCCTGGGCGCCGACGGCACCGTGGGCGCCAACAAGAACAGCATCAAGATTATCGGTACCGAGACCGACAACAGCGCCCAGGGATATTTTGTCTACGATTCAAAAAAATCCGGCTCCATTACCACCAGCCATCTGCGGTTCGGCAAGAACAAGATCATGGCCCCGTATCTCATCAACAAGGCAAGCTTTATTGCCTGCCACAACTTCACATTCCTCGATAAGTACGACATGCTGGCCAACAGTGAGGAGGGCGGCACCTTTCTGCTCACCACCTCATTCAACAAGGACGAGGTCTGGAATCACCTGCCGGCCAAGGTCCAAAAACAGATAATTGACAAAAAACTGAAATTGTACATCATCGACGCCCTGAGCCTGGCGGCAGCCATCGGTCTTGGCGCCCGCATCAACATGATCATGCAGACCGCCTTTTTCCTGATTTCGAATGTCATCAGCAAAGACGAGGCCATTGATTCCATCAAGACCGCCATCAAGAAAACCTACGGCACCAAGGGTGACAAGGTGGTCAAGATGAACTATGACGCCGTTGACGCGGCGGTCAATAATATCGTCGGCGTTGATGTGCCAACGGCGATCACCGGCCACCAGTTGCCGCCAACCGTGCCGGATGATGCGCCGGCCTTTGTTAAAGAGGTCACGGCCAGAATGATCGAAGGCAAGGGTGATTCCATCAAGGTTTCCCAGATGCCCTGTGACGGCACCTGGCCCACCGCCACCACCCAGTATGAAAAGCGCAATATCGCCGTGGAGGTGCCGGTGTGGGATGCAGCCACCTGTATCCAGTGCGGCCAGTGCTCCCTGGTCTGCCCCCATGCCTCAATCCGCATGAAAGTCGTCGGCCAGGATGCGCTTGCCGGTGCGCCGGCTGCCTTTAAGAGCGTTGACGCCGTGGGCAAACAGTTCAGTGGCCGCAAATTCGTCATTGCCGTGTCCACTGAGGACTGCAATGGTTGCAGCCATTGCTTTCAAGTCTGCCCGGCCCGCAAAAAAGACGCGGACGGCAACAAAACAGAAGACAAGGCCTTGCAGATGGTGACCAATACCGAGGAGGTGCGGCAGCGCGAATCGGTCAATTATCAATTTTTTCTGGCTCTGCCCGAACTGGATTATAGCGAGATCAATCCGGCCACCATCAAGGGCAGTCAGCTGCGCCGGCCGCTCTTCGAATACCCCGGCGCCTGTGTTGGCTGTGGTGAAACACCGTACATCAAGCTCGCCACCCAGCTGTTTGGCGACCGGATGATGATCGCCAATGCCACGGGCTGCTCCTCAATCTACGGCGGCAATCTGCCGACAACGCCATACTGCAAGAGGGCTGACGGCCGGGGACCGATCTGGGCCAATTCCCTGTTTGAGGATAATGCCGAGTTCGGGCTTGGTATGCGCCAGACCGTCAACAAAATGGCTTCCCAGGCAGCGGAACTTCTGGAGGAAGCGGAAGCAGCCGGGGTCATCGACAACGTCCGGAAACTGGAACTGCTCAACTCGCCCCAGACCACTCAGTTGGAAATCGAAACCCAGCGAGAAAGGGTTGCCGAGTTGAAAAAAAATCTGGCAGACAGCCGCTTTCCCAAGGCCATGCAATTATTGCATGTGGCCGACTATTTGGTCAAAAAGTCGGTCTGGATCTTCGGCGGCGACGGCTGGGCCTATGATATCGGTTACGGTGGTCTGGACCATGTGCTGGCCTCGGGAGAAAACGTCAATGTCTTGATCATGGACACCGAGGTCTATTCCAACACCGGCGGCCAGATGTCAAAATCCACCCCCAGGGCTGCCACCGCCCAGTTCGCCGCCGGCGGCAAAAGAATGCCCAAAAAGGACATCGGCATGATCTTCGCCACCTATGGTAACATTTATGTGGCTAAAGTGGCGATGGGCGCCAATCCGGCCCAGGTCGTCAAAGCCTTTAACGAGGCTGAGGCCTATGACGGACCGTCCCTGATCATCGCCTATTCCCACTGTATCAACCACGGGATCAATATGGCCAAGGGACTTGACCAGCAGAAAAAAGCAGTGGCATGCGGCCACTGGCCGCTTTACCGTTATAACCCGTTGTCGGAGATGGCGGGTACGAACCCGCTCATCATTGACAGCAAGGCGCCGGCCATCCCCTTTGCCGATTATGCCATGAACGAAAACCGCTATCGGGCGTTGAAAATCACCAATCCGGCCATGTTCGACGAATTGATGGGTAAGGCACAGAAGGACGTGGAAAGAAGCTGGCGTTTTCTGGAAGGCCGCTTGCAGGCCCTGGAGATGGAAGTGAATAGGATTTCCGTTCCGTCATGAACACCGGTTCGGGAGGCGGCATCTGTCAGACCGGAAAAATCCCAGCGGGCTCGATGCCCTTGATCCTGAACTGCGAGTCGTTGATGAAGCTGGCAAAAAGCACCAGAAAGGCGGCGGCGGAAAGGCCCATGAGCCACTTGTCCTGATAAAGGGTCTCCAGTCCCTGCTTCTTGGCCTCTTTGCTGTCAAAGGTGAAGTGCCCCGTAAACAGGCCATCCAGGCGCTGGGTGCCGCTTTCGCTGATCTGACTGAACCCGTCCCGGTGGGCATAGGTCATGACCTCAAGCAGCAGGGCTCGCTGGTCGGCCGGGTCGGGAATGTGGTAGGCGAACGTGTGCAGCAGGATGGTCTGGGCCTCGCGGATACTGGCCACGGCCAGGGAGTGCAGCAATTTTCCCCCATATTCAGGCAGGACGAGACCTGCTGTTCGCAGCAGGGTCAGGAGCACCGTATTTTTGTAAAGCTGGTACAGGCGCATGGCGCCGTTAATCTTGCGGGCCACCGGGTGCGCATGCTCCAACCGTAATCCCTTGTAGGCGTTGGTAAAAATTGTGTCGAAAATAACCTGGAAGCAGTGCACCGAGTCGGTGAACTCATGGAGATCGATTCGCAGGTCCAGGGTGTTGTCCAGCCGGTCGGCCAGTTTGATGGCTGCCAGTTCCGGCGTCTGCTGCGCCTTGCTGAAAAGGTTGCCCAGGTATTCGTGGTATTTCTGGCCAGGCATCTTGGTCAGGTAGTGCAGCCGTTCGTGGAGAAACCAGTTGGCATTGGCGTCGATGCGCTGGATAAGCCTCTGATAGCGCTCATCGAGGTGAGTCCATGTTTCCGGCGAATACTGCTCCTGCCGGATATCTTCGTGCCGGTCGTGCAGCAGAGTGGTGAGAATCTCAAGAATGGACGGCTGCTCCTGGGAGCGGACCAGCAGGGCCGCAGCCCGGATCGGATGGAGAATGGCCAGGGGGCCAAGCCGTCGTTTCTGCTGACCATAGGCCTCTTCAAGATACGCCATGGTGTCCATGAGAATTTCTTCGTCACCGGGCGGCAGGCTGCCTTTGATGATGAGACCGAGTACCCCTCGCCAGTTGACCGGCTCCCCGGACAACTGGTAGTTGAGAAAGGAGGAAAGGGCCAGAAACTCTTGGGTATCGATGAGTGGTTTCATAAAGAGCCTTTTTTAGGAAGAGTCAGCCTTCTCCGGCAAACCCGGAGGTTTCACTAAATGAAATTGATTGCACAGCCATCCGCAATATATTTTGACTGAGAGAGAAATAATTCGGTTTGTTTTCTTCCTGCATGACCACCGCCATAAGAATTGTGGCTTTTTCTCCCCTAATTTCTATAATGACAGATGGGCAGATGCGGGTTGCGTCGCCACTGACTCAAGGTTTTTCATCCCTTGCCCCACACTCAAAAGGAGGGTACGAGCATGCTGGATTTCATGAAGAAGGTAGCGTTCACCAGCGTTGGCCTGGCTTTTCTGACCAAGGAAAAAGTCGAGGAACTGGCCAGGGAAATAATTGAAAAGGGTAAACTCTCGGAACAGGAAGGCCGGGAGATCCTGGAGGAACTCAGAAAAAAATCAGAGCAGGCCCGGTCCGACGTTGAAAACAAGGTGAGCGACATGGTGCAAAAAACCCTCACGAAAATGAACCTGGCCACCCGTGATGACCTGGCCAAGCTGGAAACGCGCCTGGACGAAATCGTTGCCGCCTCCGGCAAGGATAAGGAGCCGGCCGGCTAGATGCTGAGCATCCGCAGAATCGGTATCATCGGCCGCACCTACCGCCACATCAACCGCTACCGCCAGATCCTTCGCGCCCTGTTCCGGTACGGATTCGGCGATCTTCTGGAAACCCTGCGGCTGGAGGAGTACCTGGAAATCGGCCTGCAGATGATTTCCAGAAAAAAGGCGGAGCATATCGAAAAGCTGAGCCGGGCCGAACGGTTTCGCCGAGCCCTGGAAGAGCTGGGCCCCACCTTCATCAAGATGGGGCAGATCCTTTCGACCCGTCCCGATCTCATCCCCCTGCCCTATCTCCAGGAACTGGCCAAACTCCAGGATCGGGTGCCACCTTTCCCTTACGAAGAGGTCAGGCAGATCATCAAGTCGGAACTGGGCCGTTTTCCGGAGGAAATTTTCGAGCACTTTTACCCGACGCCGCTGGCCGCCGCTTCCATCGGCCAGGTGCACAGGGCGCGACTGGCCGGGGCCGGCGAGGTGGTGGTGAAGATCCAGCGGCCCGGCATCCAGGAACTGATCGAGGTGGATCTCGAGATCATGCTCCACCTGGCCGGGTTGGCGGAAAAACATCTCGAAGAATTGGAGATCTACCGCCCCACCCGAATCATTGAGGAGTTCGCCCGCAACCTGGGCAAAGAAATCAACTACGTCACCGAGGCGTCCAATATCGAGCCCTTTGCCCGGCGCTTTCTCGATGATGACACCCTGTACGTGCCCAGGGTGTTCCGGGACTACTCCACAAAACTTGTGCTGACCCTGGAATACGTGGATGGCATAAAAGCCTCCCAGGTGGAACAGCTCCGGCAGGCTGGATACGATCTGCCGGAGATCGCCCGGCGCGGCGCCACCCTGATCATGAAGCAGATTTTCATGGCCGGTTTTTTTCATGCCGACCCCCATCCGGGCAACATCTTCATCCTGCCCGGCAATGTCATCTGCTTTCTGGACTTCGGCATGATGGGCCGTATCAGCCGGCAGGAACGCGAGGATTTTGCAGATCTGGTCATGCAGATCGTCAACCGGGACGACAGAAAGGTAACGGACACGGTCCTGAAACTGACAACCTTCACCCGGGAACCTGATCAGGAAGAACTGGAAAGGGATCTGACCGAATTCATCGATCAGTTTTTTTACCTGCCCCTTAAGGATCTGGAAGTCGGCAAGGTTCTGAACCTGCTCTTGGAAATTCTTGTCCGCCACGGCCTGCGGATCAAGCCCTCCTACTTTGTGATGCTTAAGGCCATCAGCAGCGCCGACGGTCTTGGCCGGCAGCTGGACCCGGATTTTGAAATAGCCGGCCATGCCGAACCGTTCATCCGGCAGATCCAGAAAAGTCGCCGCCATCCGAAACGGCTGGCCAGCGAGATGATCGATTCGGTTGCCGAGTTCGTTTATCTCTTGAAAGAGGTGCCCAGGGAACTCCGCAGCATTCTCAAACAGGCCCGCCAGGGTCGGATGACCATTGAGTTCCAACACCGCGGCCTGGAACCGCTGCTCTTCACTCAGGACCGGACCAGCAACCGCATCGCCTTTGCCATTGTGCTGGCTGCGTTAATCATCGGCTCCTCGCTCATCATCCTCTCCGGCATCCCGCCCAAGTGGCGCGAGATTCCGGTTATCGGCCTGCTGGGCTTCGTGGTCGCCGGCATCATGGGCTTCTGGCTGCTGGTGATGATTCTGCGCCGCGGGCGCATGTAGTGCATCATAATGAAAGAAAACAATGTCCCTAACCTGGCATGATAAAGAGATACCCGAAAACCGGACTGATCTTTGAACAACTCGAACCGCGGGTTCTGATGTCCGGCGATGGGGTGCTGCTCCCCATTGACGCCGGGATGATCCCGGTGGATTCCTGGCCGATTGTGCCCGGCCTCTGGACCGATGCCGCGGTCGTTGTCTCGCCCCCCCCCGCCATGGAAAGCGTCAGCCAGTCGCCGCAGGAACTTATTTTTGTCGATCAAAATATCGATGGCCTGGCTCCGTTGCTGGATTCATTGGCAACGAATCAAGATGGACGACAACTGATCACAGTAGTTCTGGATGGCGCCCGTGACGGAATCGAACAGATCACCGAGGTCCTCCGGCAGTATCAGGGAATTGCGGCCGTGCACGTTTTTTCACATGGCGGAGACGGGGTGGTTCGCCTGGGGTCCGGGCAATTGACCGCCGAAACCATCGAGCGTCAGGCCGAGAGTCTTGCAAGTTGGGCAGGCGCTTTGACCGGCGGGGCGGATATCCTTTTCTACGGCTGCAATCTGGCCGCCGGCGAGGAAGGCAGGTCGCTGCTCGAAGCAGTTCGCACCCTTACCGGTGCCGACGTGGCGGCCAGTACCAATCCCACAGGCAGCACAAAGCTTGGTGGCGACTGGATTCTGGAATACGTCGCCGGAACGGTGGAAACGGCTGTGGCAGTAGATGACGGCATCCGCGCCAGCTGGACCTATCTCCTGCCCGTGGTGAATATTTCAGGTACGGTGTATGCCGATGAGGGCGTGACCTCGATCGGAGCCAACGCCTCGGTCCAATTCCTGGTAAACGGAGTAAGCGTTGGCTCGACGCTGACTAATGCCTCTGGTAGTTTTTCCCTCAACGTCAACACCAGCGCCGGGGATGCCATGGCGCTCTATCTCGACAACGACCCCACCTACCAGGGCGCCACTGTCACCGTTGCCAAGGGCGCGGCTCTTTCCAATATCAATATCTATGCCAACCATCTCATCGTCCGGCACGACAACGGCGGCACCATCACCAACGCTGACCTGGCCGCGGCCAAGGGAGCGGCGGTCGATCCCGATATCCTCTACAGTGTCAGCGGCAATGATCTCACCGTGACCGGCGCCGGCATCGAGCTCTACCTCCCGAACAGTCATAAATATAGCCCGGGCGGCAACGTCACCACCCCGGCCCTTGAATCCGTCGAGACCTTTAACGGCGGCTCCTATGCCATTGACATCAACGGTAACCTCACGATCAGCGGCGGTACCTTCACTGCCTCGAGCGGCATCATGACGGTGCGCGGGAATATCGTCAAAACCGGCACCTTCAACCATAACAACGGTACCGTTGTTCTCGACGGCACTAGCCAGTCCCTGCTCGCCAACGATATTTCCTTTTACAACCTGACCAAGACGGTCACCGTCGCCGATACCCTGCTTTTTCAGGCCGGCAAGCGTTATACCATTAACGCCGGTGGTACACTGACCCTGCAGGGAGCGCCAGGCCAGTTCCTCCGTCTCGATTCCACCGACGGGGCGACCAAGTGGGAAGTGGACCTGAAGAACGGGGCCGCGACCGCGATCAAGTACGTCGATCTGCACAGGTCTGAGGCTTCCCCCTCCGATGCCGGCGAAAAACCAGCTGTCGCCTACAATTCGGTCGACAGCGGCAACAACAAGGACTGGTTCATCGTGCCCATCGGCGGGTACGATTTCGACGCTGCTTTCTGGTCAGAGAATACCAACAAGCCGAAGCAAAGCGATTGGGACGGGGCGGCCTTTGCCGGCAAGCAGGACACCGTTACCCTTACCGACCGCTGGCGAATCGTGCAGGGCGCCGACGCTCCGACCCGGGGCGAGAAGATCGTGGTCGGCATTGAGCCGGGGGGCAGCATCACCGGGATGATCGGCGACGGCCCGGTCTGGAACGGCCTGCCGCTCAATCCGTTGGGCACGGTAACTAACCCGGCCAGGTGGGGTGTTGCCGTGGCCTACGAGCAGCAGTCCGGCGACGCGGTTCTCGTCTGGAACGACAGCACTCGGCCGGCAGGCCAGATGTTGCGCTACAGTCTATGGGACGGCGAAAACTGGACAGCGCCGGCCTTGATTGCGAACACCGTTTATCCAGGCGCTGAACCCCAGCAGATCCGCCTTGTTGCCAATCCTCTGACCGATGAGATGGTCCTGGTGGTGAGCGACAGTAATGCCGACGACTATGTCCTGGTCTGGGACTGTGCGGCCTGGGGCCATGCGCTAACCCTCGATACGACGGGAATCGCCGCCACGGAGCAGACCTCGCTCACTGTTGTTTATGAGGAGCAAAGCGGTGACGCCCTTGTTTTTTACGGCAAGAACTCGACGAATTTTCTGTACTATCGAGTATGGGATGGCTCTTCATGGGGCGCGGAGACAGTGGCCTTCGCCACCGGCGGCGGGGCGCCGCTCTGGATCGATGTCGCCGGCGCTCCCACCAGCGACCGCATCGCAGTGGGGGTTATAAACACCGCTGGCGCCGTTGTCCTTAGTATCTGGGATGGGGCCGGTTTCGTCGATACCGTGGGCTGGGGTTCGTTGGCGCCGGGCACCACCTTCCCCGGTTTGGCAATGGCCTTCGAAGCCCAGTCCGGCGAGGCGCTTGCGGTCTGCAGCGAGCCGGGGCCGTCGAATTTGGTCAAGTCCGCGACCTGGGTGGCTGGCAGCGGCTGGATCGCAGGCTTGTCCATCAATGTCGGCGCCGTACCGACCAGCGTCTTCCTTGATCCAAATCCCGACGGCAATGGTATTATGTTGTCGGTACTCGACATGAGCAACGATATCAATTACGCTCTCTGGAATGGCACGAGCTGGGGCGCGGTGACTGAATTGAACAACGGCACCGCCGAAACAGTGACCCAGCCCCATATCTTTTTGTGGAACCAAACGACTTCTCTGGCTGGCGGTTTTCAGGTCGATAACGAGATCCCCGCGGCCCAGATCTCCCAGGCCGCCGACGGCAGCGGCACGGTGACTGTTTCCTGGAAAGGCAGGGATCCCCAGGCCGACGCAGTCACCCTTTTCGATTTTCAATACAGCGATAACGGCGGTACAAGCTGGTACACACCGGTAGGCGCGTCGGCCCTGTCAGCGGGATGGGCTGATCCGGGCTCCGGCTGGAGCACCGCCACCAGCTTTGCCGCGGCCACCACCCACAGCTTCACTTTTTTTGCCAAAAGTTCCGACCTGGCGCCGGGTCACCTGCTGGGCGCCGTTGACAACAGTACTGTACAGGTGCGCTTCAGGCTTAACGACGGTTCAAGCCCGAGCGAATACGTCACCTCGGAATCCTTTCAGGTGGATACCCTGGCACCGATTACCACCTTTACCAGCGCCGACTACAACGCCTCCACCGACACCCTCACCATCATCGGCACCAATTTCACCACCATTGCTGCGGCAGGTACCGACATCAAGGGTTACGTCGACTGGAGCCACCTGCTCTGGGACGTGAACGACGACGGCGGCACAACTCCGGACCTCTCTTTTGTCCTTGCCAACGTGGGCAGCCTGATTATCATCGACAACACTACCCTGGTCCTCGAGTTCACCGCCGCGACGGCGGCATCTATCGAGGCGACGGCCGGCGTCGGTGCCGCGGGAGGGGCCGACACCTTGGATATCGCGGCCGATTTCAGCCGCGATGCCTTTGGCAATGCCGCCACCGCCGGTGGTCTTGTCGGCGGCATCCTGACCGTGACCGACCTGGGGTCGGCCAACAACCCACCCACCATAAGCGGCGCGGTCGGCAACCAGACCGTCAACGACACCGCTGTCGTTTCGCCCTTTCAGACGGTGACCATCGACGACCCCGACAGCCTCAGTCTCGACGTGGCGGTCGCCCTTGACGATGCTGCCAAAGGGGTGCTCACCAACCTGGACGGCTTTGTCGAAACCGGACCCGGCACCGGAGTCTATGTCTTCTCCGGCACCCCGGCCGCTGCCACCACCGCCATCCAGGGGCTGATCTTCGAACCGGCCAACAACCGGGCGGCGCCGAATGATACGGAGACCACCACCTTCACCATCATTGTTGACGACACCATCGCTGCCCCTGCCACCGACAACGCGACCACGGTCATCACCACCTCGATGAACGACGCACCGGCCATCAGCGGCACCGTGGCCGGGCAAGCGGTAAACGACACCGGCACCCTGCTGCCGTTTGGCACGGTGACGATCACCGATCCGGACCCGGCTGATCTGCAGGTGACGGTTGCCCTCGATGATGGAGCGAAGGGCAACCTCTCCAACCTGGGCGGCTTTGTCAATCTTGGCGGCGGAATCTATTCCTACACCGGCACTGCCACGGCTGCCACCAATGCCATTCGCGGTTTGGTCTTCAGCCCTGTCGACAACCGGGTGGTGCCAGGGGGGGTGGAAACCACTACCTTCAGCATCACGGTCGATGACGCCTTTGCCGGGCCGGTGGTCGACAATACCACCTCGGTGGATGCAACCTCGGTAAACGATGCACCAACCGCCACCAATCTGGCGCAGACCCAGACATACCTCGAGGACGCACCGTCTGTCCCCCTTGACGATATCGTGGTGACAGATGTCGATTTCGGGGCAACGATCACCGTCATCCTTACTTTGGCTGCTCCCGGTGCCGGCAGCCTCTCCGCGGCGAGCGGGAACGGTGAGAGTTATACGGACGCAACCGGCATCTGGAGTATATCCGCTACGGTGGCCCAGGTAAACGCCGCCCTGGCGGCGCTGGTCTTTGTGCCGGCCACGCATTACGACGCAGACACCAGCATTATTACCCACATCGAGGATCAGGACGGCGCAGGGCCGGCGGATGGCGTCATAGCTCTGGACGTGACGCCGGTGAACGACGTGCCGGTGGCGCTGGCGAACACGGTGACAACGGCCGAGGATATTGCCTACACCTTTGGGGCCGGCGACTTCATATTTACCGATGTCGAGGCAAACGGCTTGGTGTCGGTAACGATCACCAACCAGAACCTCGCCGGTGGCACGCTGGAACTCTCCGGGGTGGCGGTGACTGACGGTGATACAATCCTGGCGGCTGATATCGCCAACTTGGTCTACACGCCGGCTGCTAACGCGAGTGGCGCGCCACTTGCCAGCTTCGAGTTCACGGTGAACGATGTTGATCTCGGTACGGTGGCAGCGCAGCTGGACATCGAGGTCACAGCGGTGAACGACGTGCCAATGGCGCTGGAGAACACCGTGACCACAGCCGAAGACATTGCTTATACCTTCGTGGCCGGCGACTTCACCTTTACCGATGTCGAGGCAAACGGCCTGGTGTCGGTAACGATCAACAACCAGAGCCTTGCCGGTGGCACGCTTAAACTCTCCGGGGTAGCGGCGACTGACGGTGATACGATCCTGGCGGCTGATATCGCCAACCTGGTCTACACGCCGGCTGCTAACGCGAGCGGCGCGCCACTTGCCAGCTTCGAGTTCACGGTAAACGATGCCGGCCTCGGTACGGTGGCAGCGCAGCTGGCTATCGATGTCACACCGTCGAACGACATACCAATGGCTACCAATCTGAGTACTGCGGAGAGGTATGTCGAGGATACTCCCCTCAATCTGACGGACATCGTCATCACCGACGCGGACAGCGCAACGGTGACTGCGTCTCTTCGCCTTTCCGCGCCGGCGGCTGGCAGTTTGAGTACATCCGTGGTCGGGACCACGGCATCTGTCTACGATGCCGCAAGCGGCACCTGGACGGCGAGCGGTCCCATCGGCGCGGTGAATGGACTGCTCGCCGCGATCGTTTTTACGCCTTCTGCCAATTATTACGGGCCGTTCACCATCTCGGTCCGCATCGATGATGGCATTGCCTTGGTAACCGACAGCAAGCCGGTAGTCGGGATCGGGATTGGCGACACCCCGATGGTGGCTTCGATCACAACCGCCGAGAATACGTTGTCCGGGCCCATCGTGATCGACCGACATCCCGCTGACGGGTCCGAGGTCGCGTACTTCAAAATAAGCGGCATAACCAACGGCACCTTGTTTCAGGCCGATGGCCTGACCCCTATCCCGGGAGGCACGTTCATCACCTTTGCCCAGGCGCAGGCCGGTGTGCGTTTTTTACCGACACCGGGATCTGTCGCTGCCGGCAGCTTCAATGTGGAATCGTCGGAAGACGGAATCACGGTGGCGGCCCAGAGCGGGGTTGCCACTGCGGCGATCAGTGTCACGCCACGCAGCGACCTGCGGATTGATATCCTGCAGACGCCACCCCTTCCTGACATCATGGAACAGGTGGAGCCTCCGGCAACGGCTGAGAAAGAGGCTGCCGAGAGCGGGGATGCAGACAAAGGGGAAAACACCCTGCAGCAACTCCTCAGAAACTTTGTCCTTGCCACCGGGAATGGTCAGGATAGAATGGCCCGGGCCAAGGCCGGCGCCGAGGATAAATCCGCCCTTGGGTCTCAATCGAGCCTGGGCGCGAATTCGGCGACCGAGAGTTTTGCGCGCATTGTCGGCCGCAACCAGGGTGGATCGCAGTTCTACGGCGGATCGGATACAAGCGGGCTGCTGCCGGCAAACGCGGTGTTGGGAGACACCGAATACTTTTTTGAACCGATGACGGTCGCCCAGTACGAATTGATCCGCAAGTCCCTCGATTCCATGAAGGAAGAGAGTACGGCAGAGGCGAAGCTTGAAAGAACGGTGGTGGGCTCCGCCATTGCTGTTTCCACCGGACTCTCGGTCGGGTACGTGATCTGGCTGGTGCGGGGTGGTATGCTCCTCAGCTCGCTGCTTTCCTCGATGCCTGCCTGGCAGATCGCCGACCCCCTGCCCATCTTGGCCGGCCGCCGAGACGAAGAAGAGGACGAAGAGTCGCTGGAAACGATCCTGGCCGATGGGACCAAGCAAGACGAGCCCGAGGCTCCGACGCTGACATCCGAGCAGGATCGGTCATGATGTTTGTGCGGAGCCACGCCAAATGGTATAACTGACGCTGCCCATGATAACTCTCAACCCAAAATTTCGTATCGTTTTCGGACTGGTGGGCATGATCACCAGTCTGATCATGCTCGCCAGCTACCTCGGGCTCGTCCCGGATCGGATGGCGGCGGTGCGGGAGGGGCGGACGGTGCTCGCCGAGGCGCTCGCCGTTTACAGCACGGCCCTGGTGGCAAAGGCCGACATCAAGCGGCTGGTCGATGACTTCACGCTCCTGGCCACCAGGAATCCCGATCTTCTTTCCATTGGGCTGCATCGCGACGACGGTGAATATCTCGTGGCGGTCGCTGACCATGCTGAAAACTGGCAGCCGATGACAGACGAATATTCCCGGGAATCGCAGGTCCGGGTGCCCATTTATTCCGGCGACAGCAAATGGGGCGAACTGGAGCTGCGCTTCGTGCCGCTCGTCGGCAACGGCATCTGGGCGGTGCTCGACAATCCGGTGTTCCGCCTGGTCGTGTTCATGGCTCTGGGCTGCTTCTTCGTCTTTTATTTCTATCTCGGCAAGGTGCTTCGACAACTCGATCCCTCCCGGGCCATTCCCGCCAGGGTGCGGGCCGCCCTCGACACCATGGCCGAGGGTCTTCTGATCCTTGATCGCAAGGAGCATATCGTCCTCGCCAACCAGGCCTTTGCCACCATGGTTGGCAAGCCTGCCGACTCGCTGATTGGGTATCGGGCGGGTGAACTGCCGTGGACGGACAAGGAGGGCAGACCGATCGAAAAGGGGTTGCGGCCGTGGGAAACGGCCCTGGCTGAGGGCCGGGTTCTTTCCAACCGTCCGCTCTGGATCCATCTCGCCGATGGCCGCTCGTTTACCTTCAAGGTTAACTGCTCGCCGGTGTTGGGCGACGGCAAACGGCACGCCGGCGTTCTGGTGAGTTTCGACGATATCACCGAACTCGAGGCCAAGGAGATCGAACTGCGGCAGTCCAAGCAGAAGGCCGAAGAGGCCAACCAGGCGAAGAGCGCCTTCCTGGCCAACATGAGCCATGAGATCCGCACACCGATGAATGCCATCCTCGGCTTCACCGAGCTGCTCAAGCGCGGCTATGTGAAAAACGAGAATGAAAGCCTCCGGTATCTCAACACGATCCACAGGAGCGGCCGGAACCTCCTCGAGATCATCAACGATATCCTCGATCTTTCCAAGGTCGAATCGGGCCATCTGGAAATCGAGAAGGTACGGGTCGAGCCCTATCAAACGATCCGCGAGGTCATCCAGATGCTGGGGGTAAAGGCCAGGGAAAAGGGAATCACCCTTGATTTTCGGGCTGAAAATGCGCTGCCCCGCGAGATCGAGACGGACCCCGTGCGACTGCGGCAGATCATCTTCAACCTGACGGGCAACGCCATCAAGTTCACCGACCAGGGCGGGGTCACCGTCTCCTGCCGGTTCGAGGGCGAGCCAGGGATGGCGAAAGCCCGACCGACGGACAAGGATGTCCTAGTGTCGGGCAAGCCAGGGATGGAAAAAAATGCCCGACCGCGATTGAGGATCGCCATCATCGATTCCGGGATCGGCATGCCGGCGGATCGGCTGGAGGCAATCTTCGATCCCTTTGTGCAGGCCGATTCAAGTACCACCCGCCGGTACGGCGGCACCGGTCTGGGGCTGGCGATCAGCCGCAGGTTTGCCCGCGCCATGAGCGGCGACATTGTAGTGACGAGTGAGCCGGGCCATGGCAGTACCTTCAACGTGATTCTTCCCACCGGCGACCTGACCGGGGTCGTCTTTCTGCAGCCCGATGAAGTCCTGTTGGCCGCGGAAGAGGAATCCGGCGTCGGGGCGGGGCGCTGGCGGTTCCCGGCTGGCCAGCGAGTGCTGGTGGTGGACGACGGCGCCGAGAACCGTGAGCTTGTGCGGCTTCTTCTCGAGGATGCGGGGCTTGCCGTTGATGAGGCGGAAAACGGTGAGGTCGGTGTAACCAAGGGAGAACGCGATGACTACGGCGCCATCCTGATGGACGTACAGATGCCGATCATGGACGGCTTCGCAGCCACCCGCGCCCTTCGGCAAAAAGGAATCACCACGCCGATCGTCGCCCTCACTGCCAACGCCATGAAGGGCTTTGAGCAGGAATGCCTCGACGCCGGCTATTCCAGCTATTTTACCAAGCCGATCGTGATTGATCGGTTTATGGAGTTCATGGCCGATTTGCTCGGAGGCCAGCCGGTTGCGGCCCAAATCGCCGATACCGCCAGCCCGGTTATGTCGACCGACGGACAGGGACGTCCTAGTGTCTGGCAAGCCAGGGATGGCGAAAGCCAGACCGACGGACAGGGACGTCCTAGTGTCTGGCAAGCCAGGGATGGCGAAAGCCAGACCGACGGACAGGGACGTCCTAGTGTCGGGCGAGCCAGGGATGGCGAAAGCCTGGGCGGGCCGCCCATCGTTTCCCGGCTACCTGCTGGCAACGAGAAATTCCGACAGCTGATCGGCCGATTTATCGAGCGACTGCACGAACATATGACGACCCTGGAACGGGCCGGAGATGCCGGCGATCTGGCGGAGGTGGCATCTCTTGCCCACTGGCTGAAAGGCGCTGGCGGTACGTTGGGCTTTGATGTCTTCACCGAACCGGCGGCAACCCTTGAAAAACTCGCCAAGCAAGGGCGCGGCCCTGAGGCGGTGGCGGCCATTGCCGATCTGCGTGCCATGGCCGCACGGGTGGCTTTATCGGGCAAGGAACCAACCTCGCCGGCTGCCTTAAATTCATCTGTTTCCGACGGCGTCGCGGCACCGACCCCGGATAGCACACCCCCCCGACCAATGGGTATGGACGCCCGGGTGTCGGACGAGCCAAGGAGGGTAATGAAAGCCCGACCGACGGACAGGGACGTCCTAGTGTCGGGCGAGCCAGGGATGGCGATAGCCCGACCGGTTGTCTCGCGTCTGGCTGGCAAGGAGCGGTTGCAGCCGCTCATCCTCAGTTTTGTCGAAAAACTCGGAAACCAGATTGAGAAGATGGATCAGGCCTGGGAGCGCCAGGATATGGTGGAACTTGCGGCCCTTGCCCACTGGCTGAAAGGCTCTGCCGGGTCGGTCGGATATGATGATTTCACCGAACCCGCCCTGCAGCTCGAGGGTTTTGCCAAGGCAGGCGACCTGGAGGCGACGGGCCGGATGTTTGCCCAGGTGAAGGGTCTGGCCGGAGCGGTGGTGCCACCGACCACAGGAAAGACTCCCTGATGCATTTGTTGAGAAACTCGGATTCGAGCAACGGGATTTCGTTGGTAAGATTACTTGCAAAAACTATCCGTTCAGTAGAGAGGCTTGTTTGGAAACGAACTAACAATCGGAGACGTTTTAATGCAAAACACGGATACTGACACAAACGACGGGGTGTACTCGCGCGTCAAATACAACTTCCAGCACATGACCGAAGCCACCATCATGATCGTCGATGACGAACCGATCACGATGGGGGTCGTTCAGTTCTTTCTGGAGGAGTTCGGGTATCACAAATTCGTATTGGTCGACCGTTCCGTCGAGGCCATGCGGCTTATCGAGGAGACCTGCCCTGATATCCTCCTGCTTGATCTTCTCATGCCCGAGGTTTCCGGTTTCGAGATTTTGTCGGCGGTGCGCTCCCACTCCCGCTTCAAGCATTTGCCGGTCATCATTCTGACCGCTTCGTCGGACAGCGAGGACAAGATCCGGGCCCTTGATCTCGGGGCCTCGGATTTTTTGGCGAAACCGGTGGACCAGAGCGAACTGGGGCTGCGAGTCCGGAACACGCTGGCTGCCAAATCCTTTCTTGATCAGCTGGCCTATTACGATCCCCTCACCAGCCTGCCGAACCGTCGCATGTTTCTCGAGGCCCTCGATCGTGCCCTGCGGGAAGCCAGACGCTATCAGGAGGGTTTGGGGCTTCTGAGCATTGAACTCGATCGCTTCGACCGGATTAACGACACCATCGGCCTTTCTGCCGGCGACGAGGTTTTGCGCCAGGTAGCGCACCGGATTGTGGGCGTTATCCGGGAGGTCGACCTGCTCGGACGCGTTTCTGGCCCTAATGCCGAAAGCGAGAAGAATCTGTTCCGCATGGAGGCGAGCGTTTTTTCACTGCTTCTCAAGCGCATTCGAGGAACGGAAGGGGCCGCCATCGTTGCCGGCCGTATTCTCCAGGCGTTGCGCCCCCCGCTGGTGGTGGAGGGCAAGGAAATCTACGTCACCGCCAGCCTGGGCATTGCCACCTTTCCGGTTGAGAGCGACGACGGAGGCGACCTGCTCCGTCTTGCCTCCAGCGCCAGGGATTATGCCAAGAACAACGGTGGAGATACCTTTCAGTTTTCATCCTCTGCCATAAATTCCATGTACGAAAAACGCCTCAGTCTCGAGAACAGGTTGCGCAAGGGAGTCGAGCGGCAGGAGTTCGTTCTTTACTATCAGCCCAAGGTGGATGTGGGGAGCGGTTTCATCCGAGGAGTCGAGGCCCTGGTGCGCTGGGACAGCCCGGACGGTTTTGTCTCGCCCGGTGATTTCATTCCCCTGGCCGAGGAAATGGGACTCATCGTGCCCATCGGCGCCTGGGTTCTCCAAGAGGCCTGCCGGCAGTTGCAGGAGTGGCACCGGGCCGGCTATCCTGACCTCTCCATGAGCGTAAACCTCTCCGTCAAACAGTTTACCAGCCCGGACTTGGCCGCCATGGTCCGCCGTTGCCTTGACGAAAGCGGTATCAACCCGGCGCTTTTGACCCTGGAAATCACGGAAAGCCTGCTGGCAGAAGATATTGAAGAAAAGATCGTGCTCATGCGGCAGATTAAGGAGATGGGGATCAAACTCTCCATCGACGATTTCGGCACTGGCTATTCCTCCCTCAGCTATCTGCGCAAGCTGCCGGTGGATGAACTCAAGATCGACCGTTCCTTTATCATGGATCTGCCCGGCGATAAAGGATGCCGCGCCGTTGCCTCGACCATCATCTTTCTTTCGAGCAGTCTCAATCTGCTCACCGTTGCCGAGGGCGTCGAGACGGCAGAACAGCTAGCTTTTTTGCAGGACGGGTTCTGTCAACAGTACCAGGGGTTTTTATTCAGCAAACCAGTGCCAGCATCGAAACTCTTTGACCTGCTGCGGGCCGAGAAGGTGTAACCTGAAGCGCAGGGTATTCATTTCGACAAGCGGTGAGTCATTCGCGTGGTGGGCAAGAAGAATTGGGATATCGCAAGCGGCTGTTATTTCGGCGGAGGATAAGAGCCGCCCACTTACGTCCTCGGTCCTCCGCTAGGACGGAAAGAAGATTTCCAGAGCCGTATTGCTGATCTTTTTTACCTGAATGTCTTCCTGATAATATTTACCAACCCCCCTTATCAGGCCGGCCATGATATCGATCAGGCCCCGGGTTGAATTATACTTCATGACCAAGGTGTTATTATCCTTCCATTCATACCCGAACTTGGGCGGCCTGGCATTCCGAATCGTTTGCGTAACTTCTGCGTGGACGAAATTCATCTTCAGGATGAAATCCTTTGCCGTGCGGGCATCCCGGTAATAGGTTTTATATATTTTCGGTGCAAAACTGGTCATCCAGTATTCGCCAAAGGCGTCAGCGGCCTGGGTCATGGAAATATTCAGAACCTTGCAGGTGGCCTCGATAACCCTGATCACCGCCTGGTCATCAACATCCTCAACGGCCAAAAAAATCGTATCCCGAGGCAGGCCGGCCTTTTCAAGCACTGCCATCCATTTTTCCTTACCGAATTTTTCAATGACCAGTTTGGCAAGACAATCCGCAATGACACCTTTCATAACCCCTCCCCCTCGCTGTTCTGTTCCGTATGGCTACAGTTTTACACACTTTACTGATAATCAAGGCGCCAACGCTGGTGGCCAGCGCCGTACCCCACATCGCAAGTTACTCATGCAAAAAGAATTTTTCTACAAAAAAAATCAAAGTGGCATCCCCCCAATAAACAACTTGCATGACAGAGGAGAGGAATGGATTAACGTGCTTTGGGTTATAAAATTCTTGCAGTCAGTATCTCCTGTTGACAAGAAAGAGATGTATCACGCAACATGAGAATCGATGCCCATGTGATTTGTCACGATGACATCGAACGAGTCAAAGCATATCCCCCTTTAACCGATCAAGGGGATAATGAGTGCCTCGCCAGGTGATCCCTTTGTTCCGGATCGTGGTATAGGCGGCCTTGATCGCGATATAGATGTTCAGGTAGGGGGTGAGAAGTGCAAAACCCGCATTCCAGGGCGGCATGCCGATCCGGCTGAAACCGTGAACAAAAGAGAGCAGCCTGAACCCGATGGCAGCGGCGAACAGCATCCGAGTGGTGCCGCTGGAGAAGAAAAGAGCCCAGACCGGCAGCACTCCGAGCAGAAAGAGAAAAAATACGCCCAGAGCCACCAGGCTGAGCCTGTATTGGTAGGCGGCAAAGGTGTTCTTCATCAGGCCGGCGATCAATTCCCGCACCGTGGCGTACCAGGGCACCGACACAAAACCGTGGCCCAGCAGGCATTCCTGGCGAAAACCCCTGTTCTTAAGCGCCTTGCCCAACATCACATCGTCGATCGGATGCATGGCCACGGCCCGATGGCCGCCGATCTCCCGATAAGCCGCGGCCCTCACCAGGTTAAAGGCGCCGACCCCCATGAAGAACCGGCTCCGCGGGTCCTTGGCCTTCCAGGGCTTGAACAACAGGAGCAAGCCGCCGCCGAGTTCCAGCATCATCGCGTTCAAGAGGCCGCCGGGCGCGGTATTTTTAAAAATCATGCACAGATGATCCAGCCGATTGGCCAGCAAATGGTGCATGGCCCGGGCGAGCACACTCTTTTCCATGACGATATCGGCATCGGTGAAAAGCAGGTAGTCACCGCTGGCCTGGCCAGCCCCGAACTGCAGGGCATGGCTCTTCCCCAGCCAGCCATCAGGCAGTTTCGTGACGGTAAGAATCTGCAGCCGGGGATGGCGTTGCCCGAGCCGGGCCAGCACCGCGCCGGTGTCATCGGTGGAGCGATCGTTGACCACGATAATTTCAAGATTTTCATAATCCAGGGCCAGGACCGAGGCCAGGGCCGGTTCGATGGTCCGCGCCTCGTTGCAGGCCGGGATGATCACCGACACCCGGGGGCCGATTCCCACAGGCAGGGCCGGCACCTTCCCAAGCTCCGTCATCCGGCGCAGGCCAACGGCCGCCTCCAGCCAGGCGGCGGTAATTACGGCCAGCAATATGATGGCCAGCCAGAAAAGGATATCCATGGCCACTCCAAAGGGACCGAATTACGGGCGTTCCCAAGCAGCGAGGACTTCGGCCAGTTCTTTGCTGGCGAGGAAGGATTCCACCACCTGCTGGATCGCCTTCTCCACTGCCGAGGCAGTGTAGCCCGGTGGCGGCTCGTCCGGCCATGCATTCAGGAACAACGATTTCCAAGGAACCAGTACATCCTTGGCAAATGCCAGCGGGCCGTTACCGATGGCATTGCCCTGACCGTTGCGCAACACGATTTCAACCCTAGCCCGGCCATGAATATCGACCGTTCGCGGGCCGATTGTCTTCTCCGCCTCGCAGCGAAGAATGCGGCCGGAGATGACCAGATCGGCATCGCGGGTTTCAAGAAACATCTCAGGGGCAACAAGGCGGATATTGGGGCAGGCGACAAGCCCGGCCTTAATGGCCCGGTCGAATTCCTTGCCAACTTCCTTGGGCTGGCCCATGGTGTTGCCGAATGGATTGGCCTGACCGACCCAGTCGAGTTCGTGGTCCATGGGTGGCCGCTCATCATCAAGCAGCATCACAACCACCTTCACCTCGCGCGACAGGCTGACCCGCGGTGGGGCGATTTTATACTCCTTGCCTCCAAAAGGCTTCGGCCCGCCGGGCACCCCGCCCATGTTGCCGGCGCAACCAGCCAGGGTCAGAAGCATCCCCATCACTATCCACCATCGCCTTTCCATTATTGTACCTCTGGCGTGCTTCTGTTCACGGCGGCAAAACAGTCATTACAATTTTCTCTACGGCCAGTAGAATTACTTCCGTACAGGGAACACCGAAGCGAGTATCTCCTGCATGGTTTCAAGTTTATAGGGCTTGACCAGCACTCCGATAAAGCCATGTTTGGAATACTCAAGCATGGTTTTATCCATGGCATAACCACTCGAAACAACCGCCTTGACATCCGGATCAATCTCCTGCAATTTCCGCAAGGCCTCCAAGCCGCCGATACCGCCGGGAATCGTCAGATCAAGGATGACCAGGCTGTAAGGCCGGTCCTCGACCTTGGCTTTCCGAAAAGCATCGATCGCTTGACCGCCATCCGGGACAATCTCGGCCAGGTACCCAAGCTGATCAAGAAAAGAGGCTGCAACCGTTGAAACAGCCGCATCATCGTCCATAACGAGTACCCGTTTCTTGCCGGACACAGGCTTGATTGCCGACGGCCCGGCAAGATCAGGACGCGAGGTTTCACCGGCTGTAGGCAGGAAGACATGAAATGTTGTGCCCTTGCCGAGCACCGAATCCACGGTTATCGCTCCACCGTGTTTGACGATGATCGTGTTGCTTAAAGTCAGCCCCAACCCCATGCCTTTCTGTGTCCCACGATCCTTGGTCGAGAAATAGGGATCAAAAATCTTGACAAGTAGTTGAGGAGGAATGCCGGGGCCCTGGTCCCTGATGGAAATCCTCAAATATTGCCCTGGCGCAAGAGTAGGGGTTGTCTGCTTTTCATGGCGGACGGTGGCGGCGCTTATGGTGATCTGTCCGCCTGCGGCCATGGCCTCGCGGGCATTGAGCACGATATTGCTGATGACCTGACGCAACTGACCGTCATCGACATGGATAGTTGGCAGATCATCAGCCAGATCAAAGACAGCCTTGACATTCGAACCGCTCAACGTGAAGGCGACAGTCTCTTTGATAACACCGGTTGGCGAAATCGTTTTTTTGACTGTCAGACCACCGCTAGAAAAGGCCAAAAGCTGGTTTGTGAGACTCTTGGCAGCGGAGTATGTGCTTTCAGCGTTCTTCAGGAATTCATAGGCCTTGCCGGTCTCGGGGGTAAACATCTTCGCCAGGGAAATATTGCCCAGAAGTCCCTGCAGCAGGTTGTTAAAATCATGGGCTATGCCGCCGGCCAGTTGACCCAAGGAATCGAGATTCTTGGCCTTGATCATCTTTTCTTCGGCGCGCCTTTGTTCGGTTATGTCCTGAAAAACAGCAAGGGCATATTGGATCTTTCCGTCCTGGTCATAGACCGGCCGACCAAAAACTTTTAATTGGCGCCGTGTTCCCTCCATTCGGATCTCCATGTCGTCGATCTCGCAGCTTTCCCCGGCAAGGGCGCGTACAAGCGGCATTTTGGTCGAAGGATACAACTGGTCCGTCCCGGAGACATAGGCGTGATAGTGTGGTGCCAGCTTGTCAACGCCAACGCTCTTCCCCGCCTCCCTGCCCAAGAGCCTTGCCGCCGTACCATTCGCATAATTCGCCCCGCCATCTTGTGAAATTACGAAAACACCAACCGGCAAGGAATCAAGAAAGGTGAAAAGTTTGCGTTCGTTTTCCTGTAGCGTGGCAGTATTTTGGTCGATGTCCTGGCCAACCCCCCTGATAACCCTTGATATGAGCGGATAAACGGCCAACAAGGAAAAAATCGCCATGCTGGCCGAGATCAGCACCCCGTGCTGGTTGGACTGATCAGAAATCCTGGCAATAAGCCAGTCCTCTCCAACGGTAATGACAAAAATTACTGGCAGGAGTTGCCGCAGCAGTCGAGCGCTGGTCGTCTGCTCAAATAATCTGTTAAGCGGCCAGACCGAGGTGCCGGCAATCGCGACCAGGCCTGAGCCCAGGATCATAAACAACAGCGAGGAAAACAGGGATACCGGTCTTACGTCGCCGCCATAAAGTAACGGCGCGTTGAACCAGTAGCCCATCGTATTCACCAGGCCAGCCAGCAGGATACATGTCCCTAGCAAACCGATAACGGAATTGGCTTTGCGGTATAACGACAGCAGCAAAACTCCTGCCAGCAGAAAAATGACGGCGCTGATCGGCGACATGCGACCGATGGCAATTCCATCGAGCACGCCTGTCGCGTTACGAAAAAGCCAGTGATCACTGGCAAGATCGACGCCCGTCACCAACTCAAACAGGGCCGTCCCCGCCACCAACACACAGACAATAGCTACCGCCGAACAGTAGAATCGAACAAGACGGTCGATTGATCGGACCGCCAGGCTGATCAAGGAGGTGCCAAGCAGGAGAAACAACATGGCTGAATTGGGCGCCATGGGAATATATTCTGAACGCACACCGGTGAGTACACGCCACCCTCCGGACCAGCCGACAAGGACCATGCAACCGATGGCGGCCAAAATCAAACCACAGGCCAAGATAAATTTTTTTGTGTCGTTCATAACTCCGACAGATGATCGCATGCAAACATCCTCGATTTTCTTAGTCACGCCTTGGTGCAGACCAGTGATCGCATCCAGACCGGCACTGGTCATCACCGCCGCCGGTCTCAAAATACATCAGTCGTATTATACCGATTTTGTATAAAAAAGAGAGTTATACCTGCAAGAACGATGGCGGCTCCCAGAAAGGATTGGGCGTATCCAAATGAAGACGCCACAAATCCCATAAGCAACGGCCCGGTGGTATGGCCGATATCCATGATCGAGCCAAGCAGCCCCATTGCCGAACCCCTCGCCTCCTTGCCGCTCAGATCGGCAATGTAGGCCGATGTTGCCGAAGTAACAATCGACAGGCTCAAGCCGAAAGCAATACTGAGACACAGCATAGGGAAAAAGGAATGCGCCAGCGAGAAGCCGCCGATGCATAGTGCGCCAAGCAAGCCGCCGGCAATGATCTGGGGCCGACGACCGTGGGCATCGGAAAATTTCCCCATGATCGGCTTGGTGAGCGCCAGCACGATGATCTGGCCCGAAAGAAAAATCCCGACCTGGGCGGCCGTGAGCCCATTATTTACGGCATACAGAGGGAGAAAGGTCTCGAATGTTCCATAGGCAAAAAGAATGGCCGCCTCGACAAAACAGGTGATCAGAATCTGCCGTTGCAGGACTACGGTTTTGAAGGCGCGAAAGCTCTCCGGCCAGGATTGATCGGTATGAATTGCTTCCTCCGGCGCTGGCAGTTGGAGCGCCAAGATAAAGGTGGCAATGCCGGCGGCGCCGCAGACAGAGTAGACAACCGTGTAGCCCAGGGAGGATGTTAGAGTGAAATAGCCGAGAATAGCGCCGCCGATGACCGGCGCCATGAACCGCCCCGCCAAGGTAGCGGTTGAAAACCAGCCGAGCTTTTCACCCCGCTCCTTTTTGGAAAGGCCGGAGACCAGGGCCATGGCGACCGGCAGAAAAATGGCGGTTGCGAAACCATGATAGAATCGAACCAGGGCGAGCTGCCAGATGTTCGTCACCAGAAAATAGCAGAAAGGGGCCGAGGCAAAGATAGCGGCGGATGCGACGAGCAGTCTTTTTTTACCGAACCTGTCCGCCAGCAAGCCGGCCGGGACGCTGAACGCGACTCCGGCAAAGGCGGAGATGGCAGCAATAAAGCCGACGCCGGACGGCCCCGCTCCCAGATGCGTCGCAAAAAGCGGCAGCACCGGGCTCTTGGATATGGTGGAGCTGAAAATTGCCAACAGCCCGGTGACGCAGAGAAATAAGAAAGGACTAAGATTCATAATCATTATCTGAAAATCCGGACAGTGTTAAGAAGCCTGGACACCGAAACGCTTCACCTGCATTATGATTTCGACCCTCTGAAAATTTAGTTAACCGGTCGAGATGACGCGAAAGCAGGATGCGCAGATTCGGCAAAGCCTTCAAGGAGAGAAAATGCCTCGCCCCATTGAAGCTGCAAAACCCACGATTTCATGCTCTTTCTCCAGCGGTTGTTTCATCCTGATGTTTACCGGATTGGAGTAACACCTTCATGTGCCAAGTGTCAACGTGGATGCAAAGACTCCCTGGTGTTGCGGCGAAATGATTGCACCGAGAGAATTACCGATCAGGATAATGCCTTATTTGGGGTTGTCATCCTGCTGTTTTTTTGGTTAACCTAACTCTACTGAGCCTCTTGCAAAATGAACGTCGTTGCGAGATCGAGAAAAAAATATTCTGAGCAAGGATGAGTTGTGAAATCACTCGAAAGCGTAGCAGTGCTAAGTTGAGGACGATTTCACAAGGAAGACGCCACGCAGGATATTTTTCGCCGATCGGAGTAGATGTTCATTTTGCAAGAGGCTCTACTATATTCCATATGATCACGCCCGGTTCGGGTAGATGCCAACTGTTGCGCAGAGGCATTACGGTGCATGCCGCAAAAACTTTGGTTAAGAATCCGCCATCGGAGATTAGATTTATGAACAGCACGAATGCTAAAAAACGCCGAGTTTGCCAAATCTGCGGCAGTGACCGACTCTCAACATTGCACCCGGGAGTTCTCGTGCGTCCGGCAGTCGCTGAGCTGATCCAAAAAAAAGTCGGAAGCTGGTCCGAGGAAGGCTGGATCTGTTCGGAAGACCTTCAGAAGTTTCGTCACGAGTATGTGCAGTCACTTCTTAAGGCTGAGAAGGGAGAGTTGACCGCGATTGAGGATGAGGTTCTTGAAAATCTGCGGCAGCAGGAAATTCTCTCACGGAATCCTGATGAGGAGTTGCAATCTGCCGCGACGCTTGGGCAACGGTTGGCGGACCATATTGCTGCTGTGGGCGGGAGTTGGACTTTTATCACGTGGTTCGTGGTCGTTCTCCTTGCTTGGATCGGGATCAATACCACCGTCCTGGTTGCACGGCCTTTTGATCCGTACCCGTTTATTTTCCTGAATCTCATCTTGTCGTGTCTGGCCGCGATCCAGGCGCCGGTGATCATGATGAGCCAGAATCGTCAAGAGGCCCGCGACCGTCTGCATGCAATGCGAGACTATCAGGTGAATCTCAAGGCCGAACTGGAGATTCGCCATCTTCACCAGAAGCTCGATCATCTCTTATCGCACCAATGGGAACGGTTGGTGGCGATCCAGGAAATACAGATGGAACTCATCGACGAAGTGCGAGGCCGCAGGTAGGCGTTTTAGCGGCGTCTAACCAACATTCCCGCCAGCCCCGACGATAGGCAGGGCAATGGTTACCGTGGTCCCCTCGCCCGGTTCGCTGCTGATGGCGATGCTGCCGCCATGGCTGTCGATGATCTTCTTGACTGAATACAACCCCAGGCCGGTGCCTTTTGCCATCTCGCGGGTATGAGAAAGCCGGGTAAAGGGCTGGAACAGGCGCGCAATGTCGGCCGCCGGAATCCCAACCCCTTCATCAATGACGGAGATCACGGCCTTGTCCCCCTGCTGTTTGGTCGTGATCAGCACTCGGGAATTCTTGCCGCTGTACTTCACCGCATTTGAGATCAGATTGCCAACCACCCGTTCCAAACGGCGGGCATCCCCCATGATTCGGCCGGGACAGTCCCCCTGAAAAACGATTTGGTGGCTTGAAATCATCGCATCCTGGTGGCGCTGGATCGCGCTGACCAGGGAGCACAGGTCCAGTTCCGCTAGATCGAGTTGCATCCTGCCGTTTTCGGTCTGCACCGAGTCGGTGAGTTCGCCGATTAAATCCTCCATGCGCTCGGTTTGCTCAATGAGTCGTTCCACCAGACCCGCCTGGTCAGCGGTCATGGTCAGTTTTTTCTTGAGTCGGCGGGCCGTGCCTCCCACCAGAACCAGCGGATTTTTCAGATCGTGCGCCACTGCCGCAATGAAATTCAGACGTTCCTGCTGCAGGGTGTTGATGTTTTCAGCCATGGTGTTGAAGGTTCCGCAGAGGGTGCCGAGTTCGTCGTTGCGGAAAACCTGAACGCGGATGTCGGATTCGCCTCGACCAAAGCGCGCCGTGGCCTGGCTGAGCGCCACGGTCGGCAGGAGGATTCTCTTGACAAGAAGAACCGAGCCGCTCAGCACAATCAGAAACACAAAACCAATCAGGAGAATGGACCAACGGTCAACGGCCAGATTGAGCCGGTTGCTGATCGACAGGGTCTCGGTCATCTGCCCGCGATTTATCTCGCGGTACTGTTCAATCGAGGCCAGCAGTTGATTGACAATATCAGTAATTTTGTCGATAGGAACGGCCTGATCCGCCATGGTAACAGTTTTGAATTGCGAGAAGAGAACCTCGATGGCGGCGAGCAATTCCGCTTCTTCCGGCGGAATGTCGTTTTTCTCCAGTTGACTGGTTATTGTCGTGGCCTGACCCAGAAATTCGTTTTTCTTCTCGTGTTGCACGTTACTGCTGGTAACCCGCCAGAGCAGATCAGCGCGGCGCTCTTCCAGGACGGCTATTTCAAGCTGGTGGGCCAACTCGATCGCCCGGGCATCATCAAGAATCCGGGCGGTCATGGATTGGAGCTTATCCGTGCTCATCACCAGAGCAACAGCCATGCCGATGAAACAGAGGACGAGACCGCTCATCCAGAGAAAAACGAATTTTCTGATACTCATACGTCCCTCACGGCCTTGCCACAGAAGACAAGATAAAAAGAAAACAAACTGGCGAGCAGAGACGAGTGGCCCAGTCACCTTATTCGTGGCAGGTCACTCGTTCGCCGCCTTGATAATGATCCCGGCAATCCCTTCATAATCGCCGCCAAAGTGATGCCCTCCCGTCAGTAGGACACCTTTGGCCAGCCCCGGATCGAGTTGCCGGCACAGGGAGTCTGTCTCGTCCCGGCCGGACAGACAGAGTATTTTCAGTCCCTGCAGTTTTTCCAAGACCGGCCGTACGGGTTGCGCCGCGTGGTCGTCGCCGCCCAGCCAGTCGGTCAGGTGAAACTCAAAGGTGGCGGCCATGCCGGGGCCGAGCAGGGCAAGGAGACGGACAGCCGCACGGGTTTCGCCGGACAGCCGGTCCACCATGAAAGGAAGAACATCGGCGCCCTTGGAATAACCGATCAGGATCACCTTCTTCCTCTGCCAGACCGCCGTATAGTGGTAGATGATCCGTTCAAGATCCCGACCCATTTCCTCGGGCTGGCGGGCCTGCCAGAAATACTGCAGGGAATCCAGACCGACCACGGGGATACCGTGCTTGGCCAGGATATCCCCCAAAGTGCTATCGAGGCCGGCCCATCCCCCGTCGCCGGTCACCATGACCGCCAGATATTCCGATGCCGTACCTTTGGCCTCCACCTCAACCAGCGGCAGATCAGCAACCTCGGAAGCAGACGGCGGCGCGTTGGCAGTCGCGGTCGGTGACTGAGAACCGACAACAGGTACCGGGGCCTTTATGCCGGTTGCCTGCCGGTCGGCATAAAGGCGCTGAAAGGCCTCTTTAAACTGGGGCAGCCAGTTTTTTTGGACTGCGAAACCGTGCCCCACCTTGGGCAGACGGACCATTGTCGCACGGCCAGTCTGTTGTACAAAGACCTCTCCTGCCTGCGGGTCACAGACCGCGTCGATCTCGCCCTGAAAGGAAATCCAGGGCGAGCCGAGCTGCGGGGCCGGCTGAAAAACATACCCTTTGCCGCCGGGACCGGTTTTGGTCTCGAGGCCGGAACCCTTGCAGAATGGCTTGTTCAAAGGCAGGTCCGGGCAGAAGCCCATGCTGATGGCGCCCTGAAAGGTATTGGCCGGCGCCTGTGCCAGGGTTGCGTAAACCAGGGTGGCACCCGAGGAGTAACCGACCAGCACCGGTCGCGCGTAGCGAGGCAGGGCCAGTTTTTTCTGGGCATACTGGCTGAGCGCCTCAAAGTCGCCGGCCGGATAGGAGCAGCCTTCGGTCGAGTCCCGCAACTGTTTCAGGTAGTGGGTCACGTCAAATCCCATGACTAAGGCATCCATGGCGGCGAGTTCCCGGGCCATGTCGACCACGCCCTGGTTCCAGCCGCCGTCCCCCGAGGCAAAGAGCACCACTTTGCCCGGATGGGGCGAGGTGCGGTAGACCGTGATTGTTCCGAAACGGCCGAAGCTGAGCGTCTCCTCGGCCCGGAGACCAGACGCACACCCCACCGCCAGCAAGGCAGCGGCAAACAGAAACAGAGCAAAAATTTTCATTTGCGGACGACTCCCTGCAGCCCTCCGGAGATGAGGGCAGCGACATTGGTAAGGATGCGGGGCAGGACGAGGCCGCCTGGCGAGGCCATGTACATGGGTTCCCACTCGGGGCCGAATTTTTCCTTATATTCCCGCAGACCCTGAAAGTTGTAGACCAGCTCGGCATGATGGTAAATCAGCGAGCCAAAGCGGTTCCAGAGGGGCGCCAGGGCGCGGTTTTCCAACCCTGACAAAGGGGCCATCCCCAGGTTGAACCAACAATAGCCCTCCTGCCTGCCCCAGAGCATGAGCTGCACCAGCAGATATTCCATCACCCCGTTCGGGGCGGCCGGAAGATAGCGCATAAGATCAATGGAAAGCTCCTCCTTGACGCTACCCGAGGGCCAGATATTGGCAAAGGCCACGATTTTTCCGGCCTGCCGCACAAGTCCGACCGGGAATTGCAAAAGGTAGTCCGGATCAAAGAAGCCCAGTGAAAAGCCCTTTTCACGGCTGTTCTTCTCGGCCAGCCAGCCATCGGAGATATTTTTCAACTCGGGCAGGAGCGTGGCAACCGCCTCAACCGGCGCCAGTTCGAACTCGCATCCCTGTTTCTCAAGCCGGTTTACTCCGTTCCGCAGGGTTTTTCGATCACTGCCCGTAAGTGAAAAGGAATCCAGTCGCACCCGGGCCTGTTCGCCGAACTTGAGCAGGGTAAGACCGAGATCGAGATACAGATGCAGATGCTGACTCCGAATTTCGTAAAACACGGGCCAACCGCCGTGCTGATCAACCATTTCCCGAAAACGCCAGAGAAGTTCTGGCCATTCGTCCGACGGCCCAACCGGATCGCCCATCGCTACCCAGCTGCGTCCTGCAATTCCGTACATGATGAAGGCCAGACCGCTGTCGCTGAAGAGGAACATTTTATCGCCAAGCAAGGCCAGATTGCTGTTCGACTCGGGGGAGAGCGCAATGATGGCCCGGCACCTGTTCAACTCCTCGGTGGTCGGCGGGGTCGGTTTCGACGATGCCGAACGCAGCAGCCGGCTGAAACTAAACAGCAGTGTCAAGCTGAAAACGCCGACCGTGGCCCTCAGAAAGCGCGGCGCCCCTCCCCCGGTAAAGCTGAACCGCCACCACAGTTCGTTGGAATATTCGATATGTTTAAAGGAAAAATACCCAAGCCAGGTAGAGCTGGCCAGGACCACGGCAATGGCGACGAGCCAGGCGGCCGAGAACCGCTGGTCGATAAGCAGGGTCTTGCGATAGAAATACCGCCGACAGGGCAGCAGCGTTGCCAGCATGATAAGCAGGATGACGGCCTCTTCGTAGTCTGCTCCCTTGAGCAGCGAGACCATGGCCCCCACCCAGAGAAGGACAAGGGTGAGCAAATAGGCGGCATCCAGGCGGCGTTGCACGCCACGCGCCAAAAAAAGCAGCCCGACACCCACCAGGCTGCCCATGAAATGGGAAAGCTCCAGTACCGGCAGGGGCAGAAAATTTTTAATCCAGTGCAGACGGCTTGAAATGGCGGGCGTTGCCCCGGAAAACAACAGGATGGTGCCGCCGAGAAAGGTGGTGAAGGCAAGAACGGGCGGGGTGAGGGCCGGCAGCCAGCGGCCCACCCTGTCGGTCAGCAGTTTCAACTCTTCCTTCCGTTGCAGGATTTCGTAAGAGCCCAGCAACATGGCCGCGGCCAGGAGCGGCAGGAAGTAGTAGATCGCCCGAAAAGCCAGAAGGGCTGCGGCGACCTCGGCCGCCGGCATGAGCGGGGAAAAAAACAGCAGGATAACGGTTTCAAAAACCCCAAGTCCGCCTGGCACCTGGCTTACGATGCCGGCAAACTGTGCCAGGAGATAGACGCTTAAGAATGCGGGAAAGGACGGTGCTGTTGCCGTCGGCAGCAGCAGGTACAACACACTGCCGCTCAACGTCCAGTCGAGGCTTGAAATACCGATCTGGGCAAGGGCCAGGCGCAGCGAAGGAAAGCGCAACTCCCAGCCGTGCACCGTGATCCGTCGGCGGCCGAAGGAGGTGCGCAGGAGATATCCCGCCACCAGCAGCAGAAACACCACCCCCAACGGCTGGACCGAGGCCAGGGGAAAATGGAGCAGGTCAGGTATCCGCATGGGTTCCAGGAGAAACACCGTGCCGCAGAGAAACAAAAAGCCGATCCACAGGGTAAGACTTGTAAAAGCGATGACCTGGGCAATCTTGATGGTCGAGAGTCCGAAGGCTGAGTAGAGCCGGATGCGCACCGTGGCGCCGCTCACCATGGCAAGGCCGATATTGTGACTGAAGGCGTAACTGATGAACGAGGCAGTGGCAATCCTGGCATAGGGAAGCGGCTCATCAACATAGTGCAGGGCCAGGCGGTCGTAGCCGGTCAACACCAGATAGCCGAGAACGGTGAGCCCCAGGGCAGCAACCAGGTGGTTGGCCGGCAGTTCGCGCAGGTGGCGCAGGATATCATGAAATGGATAGGCCTGCAGGGTGTGATGAATCGACCAGAGCGCCACCCCGAAAAGGAGCAGGCCGAGCAGGGGCGGAAGGCTGTGAAGGAGTTTTTTCATCCCGTCACACAAAGAAAGCGGACATCAACCCTCCTGGCTGGAGGAGATGCCGCCGGAGACGATGAACGACATCACCTCGCCGGGGTCAGCCTCCAGGGGAGAAACGCGGTCGGCCGGCACGATGACCAGATTGCCGGCAAAGTTATAGGACTGCGGAAAATAGACGGCGACCCGGTCGGTCAGGCCGAGGTTGGCCAAGTTGTCGCGGGTGACGAAACCGATGGCCTGCAGACCGTCATCCGGCGAGAGCGAGACCAGGACCGGCCGGTTGAAGCTCTTCTTGTCGCCGACAAAGGCATTCACTAAATCCTTGACCGCCGAGTAGATCATCTTGACCAGAGGCAGCCGGGTAAACAGGGCGTCGATCAGCCGGACCAGTCGGCGGGCCAGGAAATTGGAGGAGACAAAACCGACCAGCACGATGAGGCCCACGGTTGCCACCACCCCGAGGCCCGGCGTTGAAAAACGAAAAAAATTGTCGACTTTTTCAAAGATCATCACCACGACGTAAACCGTTACTGCCAAAGGGACCAAGACCAGCAGCCCTTCCAGAAAATAGCGACTCAACCTTTTCATGCGCCTCTCCTTCCTCTTCTCTTTGTCCTGCGATTGATGCAGGCTATTTCAGGGCCTCCAGCAGGGCCGGGGCATAAAACCTGTTAACATATTCCTTGACCATCCGTCGGGCTGAGTAGCGGGTACCGCACACCCGGATGGCCTCCTTCATCATCCGCACCCAGCCGCTCGGGACGCTCTCGCCGTCCACCTGATAATAGAGCGGAATCACCTGCTCCTCCAGAAGCCGATAAATCGCCGCGGCATCGTCATCCGTATGTTCAAAGGCCCAGCCATTTCTGCCGTTATGGCCTTCCCACCACCAACCATCCATGATCGAGAGACTCGGCACGCCGTTCAGACCCGCCTTCATGCCGCTGGTGCCGCAGGCCTCCATGGGCGGCAGCGGGTTGTTGAGCCAGACGTCAACGCCGTGCACCAGATACTGGGCCAACTGTTCGCCGTAGTCTTCAACAAAGGCGATCCGGCCGGCCAGTCTCGGGTCCCGGGCCGCGTTAAAGATCTTCTGTAAGATAAGTTTGCCGGGATCGTCGGCCGGATGGGCCTTGCCAGCAAAGATGATCTGCACCGGCCGCCACCGGTCGGTCACCAGCCGGAGCAGGCGATCCATGTCCTCGAACAGCAGTTCAGCCCGCTTATAGGTCACGAACCGCCGGGCAAAGCCGATGGTCAGCACCGACGGGTCCAGCATGACCCCACCGGTCATGATCAGCGACGAACTGGCATGATTTCTGGTCCATCGTAGCCTGGCTGCCTCGCGGACCACCTCCAGGAGCTTGCGTTTCAGCCAGAGATGGGTGTCCCACAGTTCCCGGTCCGGAATTTCATTGACCAGTTCCCAGTAAAACAGGTTGTCATGGTCCGCGAGCCAGTCCGTCCCCATGTAACGGTTGAACAGAAGCTCCATCTTGGGCTCGATCCAGGTGGGTAGATGAACACCGTTGGTCACGTAGTCGATCGGCACCTCAGCCAGTGGCCGGTCGGGCCAGAGGCATTGCCACATCTGTCGGCTCACCTCGGCGTGCCGGCGGCTGACCCCGTTGCGGAAGCCGGACATCCGCATAGCAAAGGCGGTCATGTTGAAGCCGGCCTGTGGTTCGTCCGGCCGAATACCTAGGGCGAGGAAATCGTCATGACTAAGCCCCAGTGCCGGCCAGTAGCTGCTGAAATATTTTTCCATCAGGGGAAACGGAAAGACATCGTGGCCGGCCGCTACCGGCGTATGAGTGGTGAAGACCGTGGTCTTCCGCACCTGTTCCATGGCCGTCTCAAGATCGGCGCCAGCGAGCAGCCGGTCGCGGATTCTTTCCAACAGGGCAAAGGCAGCATGGCCCTCGTTCAAATGCAGGACCGCGTGCCTGATGCCCAGCACCTCAAGCACCTCGGTGCCGCCGATGCCGAGAACGATCTCCTGCCGCAGCCGTTGCTCCAGGTCGCCGGTGTAAAGCCGGGCCGAGATGCTGCGGTTCCACGGGTCGTTGCGTTCGATGTCGGTATCAAGCAGGTAGAGCGAGACCCGGCCCACCGCCACCTTCCAGACCGTGACATAGATCGGCGGATCAATGAGCGGCACCTTCACCTCCAAGGGCCGGCCGTCAGCATCCAGCACCCGGGAGATGGACGCGGCCTCCCGGTCGAGAATCTGCTGCCGGCTCTCCTGCCAGCCGTCCTCCCTGATGCGCTGCTGCACGTAGCCTTCCGGGTACATGAAGCCCACCGCCACCAGGGGGACGTTGAGGTCGCTGCATTCTTTAAGATAATCGCCGGCCAGAAAACCCAGACCGCCGGCATAGAACGGCAGCGAGTGGTGCAGGCCGTATTCCGCTGAAAAATAAACAATGGCCGGGGTGTCTGGTTCGCAGACGTGCCGGAGCATGGGGCAGATATGGCGTTCCATGTATTTGTGGAACTGGGAGAGGACCACGTCGTAGTGGCGCAGATATTTCGGGTCGGCAGCCGCCCGTTCCAAAACCTCCAGGGGGAGATCCCGCAGCATTTTATCCGGGTTGTGAATGCTCTCCTTCCAGACCTGGCGGTTCAGCAGCTTAAAAGTCATGCGTGCGGCTGGATGCCAGCACCACCACAGATTCTCGGCCAGCTCTTCCAGGCCTGCCAGCCGTTCCGGCAGATGCGGGAATTCGCGCTTTGCTCCGTCCATGAGACAATCTCCCTGTGTAATCCAGACCGCTTACAGCCGGTTGAAAAAGAAACCCTTGCTCATGATCGACGAGAGCAGTGGCGAGATATTCGGCGACCTCGCGGCCCAACTCTCCAGGAATGGCATCTCGCACCGCTATCGGATGCAGGATCTCTGGCTTGCCAGTCAGGCCGTGCAGCACGGCTTCCGCCTTCTGACCCGCAACCGCAAGGATTTCGTCGGCATCCCCGGTCTGCTTCTCGTGGTTTGGAACGACGCGGCGCCCAAAGCCACCACTGATTAGCAGGTTTTCTGGTTATTCCGCCCTGCTGCCCCCTGACCATGCCTGCGTCACGGCCGCCGGAGCATAATCCGGGCGTCAGCCACCACGCAGCGTTCCTGGAAACAGAGTACCGGATTCAGGTCGATGGACTCGATCCGGTCGGCCACCTCCATAACCAGGCCGGAAAAGGCGAGCAGCAGACGGGCCAGGCTTGCCGGATGAACCGGCGCGCTGCCCCGGTAGCCTTCAAGCAGCCGCCGTCCCTTGAGGCCCCTTATCATGGCCGGGACATCGCTCTCCTTCAGGGGCGCCATGCGGATGGCGGTATCCTGATAAATCTCGACACCGGTGCCGCCGATTCCCAGAAGGATAACCGGCCCGAACTGGTAATCGATCTTGGCGCCAACGATCAGCTCAACGGACCGGGGCAGCATCTCCTCCACTAAAATGGCGGCGCCTGGGTCCAGAGTCCGAAACCGCTGGAAAACCTCGCGCAATTGGCCGTCGTTCCCTACCCCGACCACGACACCGCCAACGTCCGACTTGTGGATGATTCCGGGAGAGACAACCTTGGCGACGAGCGGATAGCCGATTTGCGAAGCAGCGGCCAGGGCTGCTTCCAGGTTGTCGGCCCTGGCGAAGCGGGGCACATCCAGGCCGGCGGCGGCCAGCAGGGTTTTAGCTTCCGGCTCCAGAATCCAGCCGGCGGCCCGGCCGGCTTCAAAAATCTCCGTCATTGCAGGGTTCAGCATGCCTTGCACCTCCTCAACGCATCGGCCATGAGCACTGCACCATCGATGGACGAGGAGACCGGCACTCGGTTCAGCGAAAAACCCTCGATCAGCATTTTATACTTTTCAATATGGGGTACGTAGGCAATAAGCGGCTTGCGCTCCCGGCGGTACACCTGGCTCAGCCGGGCGCCCAGGTCCGAGGAGATGCCGGGCAGATAGGGCAGGAGCAGCACAATAATGCAGTCGATATCCGGGACATCGCAAAGCACCTCGGTCGCGGCCACGAAGTCGTCCTCCACCGCACTGCCGGTCAGATCAATGGGGTTGCCAACCGCGGCGATTCCTTGGACGTTCGCTGAAAGCCGCTGCCGAATCGTGGTCTGCAACGCCTCGGTAAATACCGGCGTTTCCAGTCCGTGCCGGGAGCAGGTATCCACGGCCAGGGCGCCATGGCCGCCGCTGCTGGTAATGATGCCGATCCGGTTGCCGATGGTCTCCTGGTAACAGCTCAGTGAGCCGCAGAAATTGATGAGCTCGAATTCGTTTCTGGCCTCCACCACGCCGTGCTGGGCGAGTACCGCCGAAAACACCGCATAGTCGCCGGCCAGCGAGGCGGTATGGCTGGAGACCGCCCTGCTGCCGCCCGGCGTCTTGCCGGCCTTGAGAACGATCACCGGCTTGGGACTGCGCGCCGCCGCCTGCACGAACTCCCGGCCCTCGTTTTCGGCAAACCCCTCCACGTAAAAGGTGATTACCTTAGTGGCAGGATCGCCGACCAGATAGTCGAGCAGATGTTTTTCGCGGACCAAGGCCTTGTTGCCGATGCTGATCGCCCGGGACAGACCGATTCCCTCTTCGGCGAATTTCACCAAAAGATCAACCAGGATGCCGCCGCTCTGGCTGACCACGGCCACCGCGCCGGCCTCCGGCCGCACCATCCGTTCGCTTGGCAGAAAAAAGGTGTCCACATGACCTGGCGAGTAGATGCCCAGGCAGTTAGGGCCGATCATCGGCAGCCAGGCCTTGGCGGCCATGGACGCCAGCTGTGCCTGGAGGTCGGTCCGGCCGCTCTCGGCAAAGCCGCCGGAAATAACGATGACGCCGCGCACCCCGGCGGCGATGCAATCGGCCAGCACGCCGGCCACCTGTTCGGCCCGGACCGCGATAACCGCCAGATCGACCTTATCCGGCACGTCAAGGATGCTGGCATACACCTTTTCGCCTTGCAAAAGGCCGCCCTTGGGGTTGATCGGGTAGATCCGCACCGGATAGCGGAGCTTGTTCTTGCTGAAAATGACGTTGGCCGGATGGCGGTCATTGGAGAGGGAAACCCCGATGATCGCCATGGTCTGCGGCTCGAATAATGTCCGGAAATCCATGCGGGCTCCCTGTTAGGCAAACTCGTTCAAAACCAGTTCTTTTTCTTGAAAAATACCACCATGGCCAGACCGATCGCCGTCATCAGGCCCAGGGCAAAGGGATAGCCGTAATACCAGTTGAGCTCCGGCATGTTGTACGGACTCGCCCCGGTGTTGAAATTCATGCCGTAGAGCCCGGCGATAAAGGTCAGCGGAATGAAGATCACCGCGAACATAGTCAGCACCTTGATGACCTCGTTCATCCGGTTGCTGACGCTGGAGAGATAGATGTCCAGCATACCGGCGGTCATATCCCGGAAGGTCTCGGTGGTGTCGATGACCTGGATGGTGTGGTCGTAGAGATCCCGCAGATACATGGCCATGCCGTCGCCGAACAAGGGGGTGTCGTTGCGCTGCAGGCCGCTCAACACCTCGCGCAGCGGCCAGACCGACTTACGGAGCAGCAACATCTCCCGCTTCAAAAAATGGATGCGATGCAGGGTCCGGGTGTCGGGCGTTGCCATCAGTTCGTCCTCCAGCCCATCAATCTCCTCGCCGATCCGCTCCAACACGGAAAAATAGCCGTCCACCACCGAATCCAGCAGGGTGTACGCCAAATAGTCGGCGCCCTGCTTGCGGATCCGGCTCCGGTTGGTGCGCAGCCGGGTGCGCACCGCCTCAAAGGTGTCGCCAGCGGTTTCCTGAAAGGTGAGCAGAAATCCGTGGCCGATGATCAAGCTCACCTGTTCGGCGTTGATGCCGCCGGTTTTCTCGTCGTAACGGTGCATCTTGAGCACCAGATAGAGATGCTCGTCAAGAATATCGAGCTTGGGCCTCTGTCCGGTGTTGAGGATATCCTCGATGGTAAGGGGATGGATGTCGAACTCTTTCCCCAATGCCTCGATAACCGCGACCTCGTGGAGGCCGTCGACGTTGATCCAGGTTACCGAATCGGGTTTTACAAAGGAGCGGCAATCAGCCGCATTCTGCACCTGCGTCTCGGTGAACGACTCCTGATCGTAGTGAGCCACCGTGACGGAGACGGTTTCCGCCCGCCGTTCACCAACATGAATCAGAGAGCCCGGCGGCAAACCGGCCTTTTTTGCCCTGCCCTGCAAAACGCTACGCATCCGCGCCTCTCTCCCCTCTTTGTAAACGTTTACAATTCCTGGACAGCAGTACCCCTTTTAGTGCCCCTGGTGAACGATTACCCCTCTTCAGGCAAAATCCGGCGGCTACTCTTCGAACACCTCGGGCCGGTGGCGGATGATCTCCGCTTCCACCATGTAGACCACGTCCTCGGCAATGTTGGTGGCATGGTCGGCAATCCGCTCCAGATGGCGGCCGATGGACACGGCGTGAAACAGACAGTTCATCTGGTCGGAGTTCTGGGGCAGCACCTCTTTAACCAGGGCATACATCTCGCGGTTCAAGGTGTCCATCTCGTCATCCTCGGCGCGGACCTGCCGGGCCTGCCGGACATCCATGTTTACCAAAGAGTCGATGCTCCGGGTGAGCATGCCCTCGGCCTTGACTGCCATCTTGTAGACATCAAAGACCATCTTGAAACCTTCCTGGGTCGCCAGAAAGGCGCCCCGCTCCGCCACGTTGACCGCCAGATCACCAACCCGCTCCAGATCGTTGTTGATCTTGAGCACGGCAATGATGAAGCGCAGATCAATGGCCACCGGCTGGTAGAGCGCCAGTATTTTGAGGCAGTCCTCCTCGATTTCGACCTCCATCGCGTCAATCTCGGCATCGCCTCTGATCACCGCCTGGGCCATGGCGGGCTCATGCTTGATCACCGACATGGTAGCCTGGTAAACCCGGTCTTCAATGACTTCGCCCATGTGGATGAGCTTGGCCTTCAGTTTTTCGATATCGCGCTGCAGATGTTTGGACATGTTCCCTCTCCTGGGATCTACCCGAACCGGCCGGTGATGTAATCCTCAGTCCGCTTCTCCCGCGGCTTGGTGAAAATCTTCTTGGTAAGCCCGAATTCTACCAAACTTCCTTCGTAGAAGAAAGCGGTATAGTCCGAGACCCGGGCTGCCTGCTGCATGTTGTGGGTAACGATGATAATGGTATAATCAACCCGCAGTTCGCCGATCAGATCCTCGATGCGGGTGGTGGACTTGGGGTCAAGGGCCGAGGCCGGTTCGTCCATGAGCAGAATCTCCGGCTCCACGGCCAGGGCCCGGGCGATGCAGAGCCGCTGCTGCTGGCCACCGGACAATCCCAGGGCGTTGGCGGACAGACGGTCTTTCACCTCTTCCCAGAGCGCCGCCCGCGTCAGGCTCTGCTCGACGATCTCGTTGAGCCGGGCACGGTCTCGCTGGCCATGGACGCGGGGACCGTAGGCCACATTGTCGTAAATGGACTTGGGAAACGGGTTGGACTTCTGAAAGACCATGCCCACCTTCTGCCGCAGTTCGACCACGTTGACGCTAGGCCCGTAGATATCCTCACCGTTGATTTCGATCTTGCCGGTCAGTCGGGTACCGTCGATGATGTCGTTCATCCGGTTCAGACTTCTTAGAAATGTCGACTTGCCGCAGCCCGACGGCCCGATCAGCGCGGTGACCCGCCGGTCGCCGACCTCCACCGAAATGTCAAAAAGGGCCTGGGTCTTGCCGTAGTAAAAATTCACATGCTGGGCCTTGACCACCAGTTCCGACTGTTTGAGGTCAATGTTTTCTTTTACCATCGATATTTCTTCCTAAAATGGATTCGGACAAAAACGGCGCCCAGGCTGAGCCCCAGAACCAGGAGCAGCAGGACTAAAGCGGTACCGTACTGCATGGGCCGGACCCGTACCGCATCAGGATGCTGGGTGGCCAGGATATAGAGATGATACGGCAGGGCCATGACCTGGTCGAACACCGACTTCGGCAGCTTGGGCAGATAAAAGGCGGCAACGGTCAGCAGAATGGGAGCGGTCTCGCCGGCCGCCCGGCCGATCCCCAGGATAGAGCCGGTGATCATGCCGGACATGGCATAGGGCAGCACATTGGTGCGGATGGTCTGCCACTTGGTGGCGCCCAGGGCAAGAGATGCCTCTCGCAGGCCGCGGGGCACGGCGCGCAGCGACTCTTCGCTGGCCACGATGATGGTGGGCAGCACCATGCAGGCCAGGGTTAGGCTGCCGGCCAGAATCGAGGCCCCGAAGCCCAGAAAAATAACAAAAAGTCCGAGGCCGAACAGCCCGTAAACAATGGACGGCACCCCGGCCAAGGTGACAATCGCCAACCGGATGATCTCGGTGAACCGGTCACGGCGGGCGTATTCGCTTAAGAAAATGGCGGTACCGATGCCGAGCGGCAGGGCCACGGCAATAGTGCCGGCGACCAGGGCGAGGGTGCCGGCGATGGCTGGCAGAATACCGCCGGCCGCCCCGCTCCGGCGCGGCATGGTTGACAGAAATTCCCAAGTAAGCGCCGGAGAGCCGTGCCGGATGATATCGAACAGAATATACCCCACCAGGCCGACCATGGAATAGGTGACCAGGCGCAGCAGCAGATAGGCAATCCTTTCTGGCAAGTTAGCGCTCATTGCATCATCCCGTAGCGTTTGAGGACCCGCTGGGCCACGATGTTGAGGCCGAAGGTGACAGTGAGCAGCACGATCCCCACCCAGAACAGGGCCTGATAGTGAACGCTGCCAAACGGCACCTCGCCCATCTCGGCGGCAATGGTGGCGGTCATGGTCCGCACCGAGGAAAGCGGCGACAGCGTGATCACTGCCGAGTTGCCGGTCACCATGAGGACGGCCATGGTCTCACCAATCACCCGGCCGATGCCAAGCATGACCGCGGCAATGATGCCGGGCAGGGCCGCCGGCACCGTGACCCGCCAGATGGTCTGCAGCCGGGTGGCGCCCAAGGCGAGAGAGGCCCGTTTATAGACGCTCGGCACACTCATGATCGCGTCCTCGGAGATGGAGATCACGGTGGGAATCGCCATCAGAGAAAGCAACAGGGCACCGGTCAAGGCATTCAGCCCGGAGGAGAGCCCAAATATTTCTTTAACAATCGGCGCCAGCACCACAAGCCCGAAAAACCCGAGCACCACCGATGGAATGCCGGCCAGAATCTCGATGAACGGCTTCAGGATTTCCCGTTCGGTAGGATGCGCCACCTCGGCGATATAGATGGCGCCCAGCACCGCAAAGGGCACCGTGATAACCATGGCCAGCACGGTCACCAGCAGCGAGCCGGTGAAAAGCGGCAGAATGCCGAAGCGCTCCTGCTGAAAGGAAACCGGGATCCATTGACTGTCCAGAAGACGGCCAAGGCCGGGATGGCTGACGAACGGCGCCGCCTCCCGGCCGAGGAACACGAAGATTAAAAGCACAATCAGGATGCTGGTGGAGGCAGCCCCCAGCAGCAACAGATGCACGGCCTTATCCTTCCACATAACTGCTCTTACTGCAGGGTCACGTAGCCGGTTTCCCGGACGATCCGCTGACCGTCCGGCCCAAGGCAGAACTCAACGAACTCTTTGATCAGGCCGGCGGGAGCGCCGCTGGTATACAAAAAAAGCGGCCGGGCAATGGCATAACCGCCGGCCCGGACCGAAGCCTCGGTGGCCTCGACCGCCGGAGCGACGGCATTCGCCTTGACATGCAGGGCGTGAATCCCTTCACCCGCCTCGGCCAGAAAACCAAGTCCCACATAACCAACGGCCCAGCGATCCGCGGTCACCGCCTGCACCACGGCCGAGGTTCCCGGCAGAAAACGGGCGTGTACCGTGTAATCGGCCTTGTTCATGACATGTTCCTGAAAAAAAACGTAGGTGCCGGAGCTGGATTCCCGCGACAGGACCAGAATGGGCTGATCCGGGCCGCCAACGTCTTTCCAACTGGTCACCTTGCCGGAAAAAATGGAGCCGATCTGCTCAACGGTAAGCTCAGTCACCGGATTCTCGCGGTTGACAATCACGGCAATGCCGTCGCGCGCCACGGGAATCTCGTTGGGCGTCACGCCCTTAGCGGTGGCCTGGGTCTTTTCCTTGTCCTGGATCCCCCGTGAGGCGGCGCAGATATCGGTGGTGGCGTTGATGAGCGCCGCTATGCCGGTGCCGGAGCCGCCGCCGGTCACCGAGATCTCGGTGCCGGGTTTGGCCTTCATGAAGGCCTCGGCCCAGGTGCTGACCAGATGCACCATGGTGTCCGAACCCTTCACCGTTAGATAGCGGGCCTCATTGCCGCCGGTCTGGCCAGCACCCTTTTCCTCTTTGCTGCCGGAACTACAGCCGGCCGTCATGGCCAGGATCAGCAGCCCGGTTATCAAACCTGACAATTTTCTCGTCATCATTAAAAAATTCTCCTGCAAGATATTGATGTTACTGGCAGCGATATCACCACCTCTTGGTGTTGACATTGTAGTCGCTGGCGGAAGAGGGTGTCAATGTCGAAATGTCTTTTCCTGACGTGAACCGGCGAAGATGTTTTCCATTACGAGACAATCTGGTAGTATCCTATCAAAAGTACCGCCTTCCCCAGGAACCAGAGGAACCGCCCATGAAGAACAAAACATCATTTTCCCTCTCCTACGCCCTCGTTGCCACGCTCATCTTCCTGTTCATCCAAAACTGGCTCTCCCCGCAGGTCTTAAACGTCTCTTACACCCAGTTCAAAAAACATGTGACCGAAAAGACCATCAACTCGGTGGTCATCTCCAACGACCGGCTCAAGGGTTTTGAGAAAATCGAGGACGGCAAGCAGGAGCCGCTCTTCCCGAAGCTGGTCTATGTAACCCCGCGGGTCGGCGACCCGAACCTGATCGATTTTTTTGAAAAGAACAACATCGACATCATCGCGGCCAATGAAAACACCCTGCTCAAGGCGATTCTTTCCTGGGTGGTGCCAACCGTAATCTTCGTCGGCATCTGGATGTTCTTTATGAAACGCTTTGGCCAGGCCGGCGGCGCCGGCATCATGACCCTCGGCAAGCACAAGGCGAAAATCATCGCCCAGACAGACCTGGACATCACCTTCGCCTCGGTGGCTGGCCAGGATGAGGCCAAACAGGAGTTGCAGGAGGTGATCGAGTTCCTGAAAACTCCAGATAAATTCACCCGGCTCGGTGCCAAGATTCCCAAAGGCATCCTGCTGGTCGGCCCGCCTGGCACTGGCAAGACGCTGCTTGCCAAAGCGGTGGCTGGCGAATCCGGCGTGCCGTTTTTTTCGATCAGCGGCTCGGACTTCATCGAGATGTTCGTCGGCCTTGGCGCGGCCCGGGTCCGCGATCTTTTTGAACAGGCCGGCAAGACCGCGCCCTGCATCGTCTTCATCGACGAACTGGACGCACTCGGCAAGGCCCGCGGCACCGGCATGATGGGCGGCCACGACGAGCGGGAGCAGACGCTGAACCAGCTGCTGGTGGAGATGGACGGTTTTGAACCAAACAAGGGGGTGATCATCCTCGCCGCCACCAACAGGCCCGAGATCCTCGATCCGGCGTTACTCAGGCCGGGCCGCTTCGACCGGCACATTCTGGTGGACCGACCGGACCTCAAGGAACGGGTGGCTATTCTGGAGGTCCACGCCCGGGGAGTCAAGCTGGCCGCGGAAATCAATCTGGAGGTCCTGGCCCGCCGCACCCCCGGCTTTACCGGCGCCGATCTTGCCAATCTGATCAACGAGGCCACCCTGCTGGCGGTACGCCAGGGCAAGGAACAGGTGGAAATGACCGATCTGGAGGCGGCCATTGACCGGATCATCGCCGGGCTCGAGAAAAAAAACCGGGTGCTGAACGAACGGGAAAAGAAGTTTGTCGCCTACCACGAAACCGGCCACGCCGTGGTCGCCGCCCTGCGGTCGACCGCCGAGAAGGTTCACAAGATCAGCATCGTGCCGCGCGGCATCGGCGCGCTGGGCTTCACCCTGCAGTTGCCCACCGAGGACCGCTACCTGCTCTCCCGCACCGAACTGCTGGAAAAAATCGACGTACTGCTTGGCGGCCGGGCCGCCGAGGAGGTCATCTTTTCCGAAATCACCACCGGCGCCCAGAACGACCTGCAGAAGGCCACCGAAATCGCCCGCAGTATGGTGGCCCTCTACGGCATGAACGACACCCTGGGCCATGCCACCTACCGCCAGCAGGCCAGCCCTCTGCTGCATCAGGGCCTCATGCCGGAGCGGGAGATCAGCGACCAGACCGCCCGCCAGATCGACGA